>CERD01005344.1_pt1 | contig 45082 bp, 49 predicted proteins | sample 530931 | NCBI WGS metagenome assembly CERD01 (sample SAMEA2621101, study PRJEB7988) | marine metagenome | isolation source: saline water (ENVO:00002010), including
ACTGATTCCTTATCGTTAATGTAATAACTGCGTTTTGTGGGGATGGTCAGCTAATAGCTGATTAATACGGTTAATGAGTGTCGGAAATGCCGATGCCATGCTGGCAAACTTAACCAGCTCATAATAGGTTTTATGATGATGGTGCAGCACCAAGGTGCGAACCTGTTGCTCTGGGTGATTCAAAAGCACACTTAATCGTTGATGAGCATGGCAAAGCCAGGTGCAGGCTTTATCGGGTTTTTGCATCACTTTAAAAGTGTCGGCAAGATTCAAAGTGGCAACAACAAATGCTGCAATGCAATGCTCTAACGAGCGAGTTACCGACTGGTTGATTGGAATATTAGAAAATTGCGCAAGAAGTGTTTCGGCGCAGCTGCTTGCAACCGTGTAATGATCACGTGCAGTAATAAGCTCGCCAGATTCAAATGCTAAGTTGCCTTGATAAATTGCACTTTGCCAAGGGGCAAGCGCATCATCAATGGCGTTTGCAGTTAAAGGTGTGTGGCGTGTTGTTTGAGTCATAAAAATCACCTGCACTTATACCAATCTTTGTATGTGTATTTAAACTACACACAGAAAAGGTTAAATGCAAATGATTTTTATTTATATTGGTATTTGTTGATTTTAAGCTATATCAAAATTACTTATTGATGCGCAAAGTCGATAAGCTCTTGGCCTGTCAGGCGGTAAATAATCCATTCGTTTTGTGGTTTAGCACCAATGCTATCGTAAAAATCAATGGCTGGTTTATTCCAATCAAGTACCACCCACTCAAAACGACCACAATCTTTTTCGAGTGCTTGCTTAGCTAGATATTGCATAATTTGCTTACCAGCACCTTTACCACGGCTATCAGCACTGACGTAAAGATCTTCTAAATACAAACCATTTTTGCCAAGCCATGTAGAGTAATTATAAAAATACACTGCAAAACCAATTGGCGTGTCGCCCTCTAAACAAATAACACTATGAGCCGTAGCACCTTCACTGAATAACGTTTTTAAAATAGCTTGCTCGTCTGTTTTAACTGCGTCGGGTTCTTTTTCGTAAATAGCAAGTTCGGTAATAAAATGTAGGATTGTTGCAGCATCACTCGCGACTGCCGGTCGAATTGTAATTGCGTTACTCACTCTGTATTCCTTTTTTACATCATTATTGTAACGCCCAGTTTATAAGGGCTTTAGTATGGTGTAAACGCCCTTTACAGAAATACACGGCATTAAAAAAGGGGCTACTAAAAGTTAGCCCCATTTTGCTTTATTTACTCATCGACTTATAAAGTACCGGCAGTACAAATAAAGTTAAGAATGTTGCACTGACCAAGCCGCCAACAATAACCGTTGCAAGTGGCTTTTGTATTTCGGCGCCTATTCCTGTGCTTAGGAGCATTGGAATTAGTCCAAGCATTGAAGTAAGCGCAGTCATTAGTACGGGTCTGAGCCGTGATACAGCCCCTTCAAATACCGCTTTATCTTTGCTATCGCCGTGACTCACTCGGTGATTAATGCTTTCAACCATCACCACACCATTCAATACAGCAACACCAAACAGCGTAATAAACCCTACAGAACTAGGTACAGATAAGTATTGCCCAGAGACATACAATGCAATCACCCCTCCAATTACAGCAAGAGGAACATTGACAAGAATAAGCACCACTTGCGATAAGTTACTAAAGGCAAAATAAAGCAATAACGCAATGAGTAACAAGGCCACTGGCACCACTATCATTAGCCGCTTTTGTGCCCGTTGTTGGTTTTCGAACTGGCCGCCAATCGCCACGCTGTAACCACTTGGTAACTCCACTTTATCAGCAATCGCAGTACGAATATCCGCAACCACAGAGCCCATATCACGCCCTTGTACATTCGCTTGAATGACTATGCGTCTTTGAACATCATCGCGACGAACTTGTGGAGCGCCAGACTCAATCTGTACATCGGCTACATCACCTACCCTAACAATGGCACCCGCGGGGGTACGCAGTCGAAGATCAGCAATCACATTTGGGTTTTGGCGATAACTTTGCGCTATACGCACATAAATATCATAGCGCTCATTGGCATTAATAATTTGCCCTGCTGATTGCCCACCAATACCGTGCTGGACTACATCCATTAAATCAGCTACCGATAAACCAAAACGCGATAACGCCAAACGGTTGGGTTTAACTATAAGCTGTGCTTCGCCGCCTATTTGCTCCATCGCGACATCTTTAGCGCCAGGTATTTGCTGAACTAGCTGCTCAATTTGTTGGCCTTTTTCACTTAAAACAGCCAAATCACTTCCGAACAACTTAATGGCCAATTGAGCCTTTACACCCGATAAAAGCTCATCTACTCGGGTTGCTATGGGTTGTGAAAAGTTAAACAAAAGCCCAGGGAATTGCTCAAGCTTGGCTTCCATTAACTGTTGCAATTCGACCCGCGTTTTCGCGTTAACCCATTGCTCATGTGGCTTTAAGCCTAAATAGATTTCTATGTTGTTAACCGGTTCAGGATCGCCCCCCACTTCTGCCCGACCGATTCGGCTCAGCGCATATTCCACCTCGTTAAATTTAAGCAACATGGCTTCAAGCTTTGGAGCCACTGAGATTGCTGTTTCGAGACTTGCAGATGGAGCAAGAGTCACACGTAGATTAATCGTGCCTTCTTCAAGTTCTGGCACAAACTCAGTACCTAGCCTTGGTAGCATAACAGCCGCTACAATCAGTAATAACCCTGCAATAGCTAAAACGCTGCGTTTAGCCTGCAATGCTTTTTGTAAAGCCCGTTGATAAAGCATATCGATAGGTTTTAGTAAGATACTTTGCTTTACTGTCACGCCCTTAGCAAATAAATAAACACACAGTGCTGGCACCACAACTAAGGCAACAATTACAGCGCTAATAATCGCAAGCATAATACTCACAGCCATTGGCTGAAATAACTTAGCCTCAACGCCTTCAAAGCTAAACAGTGGTAAAAATACCGTTAGAATAATCAAAGAGGCAAAAAAGATAGGCCGTGCGACTTCTTTTGCAGCAATTGCAACCAGCTCGGCGGGTGGCTTATGTTGATTGTGCTTCATCCCTAAGTGCCTAAATACATTTTCTACCATAACAACCGAGCCATCTACCAGCATGCCGATGGCAACAGCTATACCCCCTAATGACATTAAGTTAGCCGATAAGCCAAGCCATGCCATTACACTCAGTGCTAAACCAATCGAAATAGGGATCGACAATAACACCAAAAATGTTGCTCTTAAATCCAACAAAAATAGCGCTAATACTATGATAATAAATATAAAAGCTAAAAGCAGTGCATCAATAACTGTTTGTACCGCTTGGCTTATAAGCTCTGCTTGGTCGTAAATTGCTTTAAATTCAACCCCATTTGGCAGTGCTTGATTTATCATCTCGACACGCGCGTTAATGCCATCAATCGTTTGCTTGGTATTAGCGCCCATTCTTTTAAGCACGATACCTGTGACCACTTCACCACGATTGACTATTTCCCCTTGATCATTGCGTTTAGATAAGGTGACAGCGCCTTGGCGAATTTCACTGCCAAGCTCAACATTCGCAACATCAGCCACTTTAACGACCGTACCATCAATGGTTTTGATAGGCGTTTGCGCAATTTCAGTAAGCCCTTTTTCGCCTGGGGTAAACCAACCTGTACCACGAATAACCAGCTGCTCTTGGCCTCGGTTCATATACCAGCCACCCACATTGCTATTGTTAGCATCTAGTGCGTCACTAACATCTTGCTGTGTTAAGTCATAGGCTAGGAGTTTATTGGGGTTTAAGTTTACTTGATACTGCTTGACCTCACCGCCAAATGACAAAATATCGGTAACACCATCAATAGGTAATATAAGTAATTTAACCACCCAATCATTTAAGCTACGTAGTGCCATGCTATCTATGTTTGCATCTGGCTTTGCTTCAAGTAAATACTGATAAACTTGTCCAAGCCCTGATGTGTTAGGGCCCATTGTTGGCATACCTACACCGTCTGGGATCAACTCTTTAGCAGACTGCAAACGTTCAAAAACCAGCTGCCTAGCAAAGTAAATATCAACACCTTCTTTGAACACAACAGTGACGCCCGATAATCCCGTTTTAGAAATAGAACGAACTTGCTCTACATCGGGTAGTGCATACATAACCGCTTCTATCGGGTATGTGATCAGCTGCTCAACTTCTTCAGCCGCAAGCCCTGGTGCTTCGGTATTAACTGCAACTTGCACATTCGTCACGTCAGGAAAGGCATCTAAATTGAGTTTTGGGATCATAAATAAACTCACAGCAATCGCTGTAAGCAAGGCCAATAGCACCAGTAAACGATTTTTTATCACCGCTTCAATTAATAAATTAAACATGCGTCACCTCTAGTGGTTATGCGGATCAAATCCGCCTTTAGCTAGCTGTGATGCAATAAAAAAAGCACCTTGGGTGACAACCTCAAGTCCGGCTTCAATACCAAATACTTCGCGATAATCACCAAAACTTCTGCCAAGGGTTACTTCTTGTGCGACAAAACCACCATCGTCATCAACAACAAATAATTGCCAGTCACCATCTGCGCTGCGAGTTAAAGCATTTTCTGGTACAGCAAGTACCGCTTGCTCTGTTTCAAACTGAAAATACACATCGGCAAACATGCCCGGATGCAAACTATGCTGAGTGTTTTTTACTTCGAGCCTAACGGTTCGTGAGCGTGTTTGTTCATCAATGGTATGTGCTTCTTGAATGACTGTTGCTAGATAGCGATTACCGTTTACTTCTAACAGCGCTGTCGAGCCATTATTAATAATACGGTCTTGGTTCGATGAAAGCTGAGCTGCAACCCAAAGCGCTGATTCATCAGCAATCAGCATCAACTCAATCCCCGAATCAACTCGCTGGCCTTGGGCGAAGTTATCGGTTAAAACAGCACCGGATGTTTGTGCAAATAAGGTATATTCGCCGAGTTTTTCTGGGCTTATAGTCAGTGTTTGAGTTATGGCTTGTTTTGATAAACCAAAGGCAACTAAGCGGCTATAAGCTACTTCATACTCGGCTTTGGCAGTCAAGATTTGCTTTTTGCTCACCGTGCCTGGTGTCATTTTAGTTAGCCGTTTTAACTCTGCTTCGGCCAATCTAAATTCAGTTTGCTGGCTCGCAACTTCGCCACTAAATAAGGTGACTAAAGAGTCACCTTTATTGACATGTTGCCCTAACAAGGCATGGCGCTTTACAACGATTGAATCAACGCGCGGTGACACCACATAACTGGCATAACCATTGGCTTTAATTTCGCCCGGTGCATATAAGGTTTGATTGTGTGTTTTCAGTACAAGGCGCTCAACCTTGATATTAGCTAGTTGCTGTTGCTGCTCAGTTAAATTGACTTCATTAGCATGCTCAGCTTGTTCATTTTCTTGATGTTCATGTGCTTCTTTCGCAGAATTATTTGTCACATACATAAAGCATACGCACAGTAATGCGTAACGCATAAAATTTCTTAAAAACATATATCGTCTCTTACTTAAAATGGGCTAAGCCCAAATAAAATCTAAAAAGGGTTTTGGATTAAGTAAGAGCTAAAATAGGTGGGCGATGTAACGGTGCTAAAACTGCTGATGTGAAGGTTAAATCGAGAGATTCAATTTTAGTAAAATAGGTATCAGCAGGCTCGGTCAATTGCAGCGAATCGACAAACACAGGGCTGTGACAAACATGACAATGGCCTTTTTCGGCTGAATCAGACAACTGTTTGCTAAGTTCGGTATGCTCTAATTGGTGTAGCTGATGATCGCCATTGATAGCGCAATGGGCTTCAAGATCAATTTCTTCAGATAGTAGTACCGAGGTGTGATTAAACGCAGCATTATGATCGGCCACATCAAAGCTATCCAGCGTGGGCTGGAGCAATAATACGCTAATCAAAATAAAAAATGCAGCTTTCACATTGAGCCTAAAAATTAGAACTAAAAAATGGTACAACAGTGTTAAATTAACAAATCCATCAGCATTTGAACAGAAAATTATAATCTGTACACGAACAAATCATTATAAACTTTTCAATGCCACAGCACGCATGGTATAAAAATAAAGCAAATCAATAACTAGGTATTTTTATGGGACACGGACACCACCACCATCACGATACAAATAACCAAAGCACCCGCCAACTCATGCTGGCAGTGGTAATTAATGTGTTATTAACCGTCGCTCAGGTGATTGGCGGCCTCGTTTCTGGCAGCTTATCGTTAATTGCTGATGCGCTGCACAATTTAAGTGATGCCTCATCGTTATTCATTGCCATAATTGCCCGAAAAATAGGTGCCAAACCTGCCAATGATCGTTATCAATACGGTTATAAACGCGCTGAAATTTTAGCAACCTTATTTAACAGTTTAAGTTTAATCGTGATTGGTGGTTACCTAATTGTTGAAGCCATATCCAACTATTTAAACCCTGAGCCCATTGATGGTTGGATCATCATTTGGGTTGCAGGTTTTGCACTGGTTGTTGACCTATTCACCGCGCTTTTAACTTACAAAGCAGGTGCGAAAGACAGCATGAATATTCGTGCTGCGTTTATACATAATGTGTCTGATGCATTAGCGTCTGTGGTGGTGATCATTGCGGGTACCTTAATTATTCTTTATCAATGGTATGTTGTTGATTTAATTGCCACCATGCTGATTTCGGTATACGTCATTTACCATGGTATTTTGCTGCTAATAGCGAGCAGTAAAATTTTAATGCAGGCAGCCCCCGATAGTTTTGCGCTACCAGAAGCTATCACTGAACTTAAAGCCCAATTTGCAATCACTGATATTGATTACCTTAAAACATGGCAGATAGATGACCATCACATTCATTGTGAGCTTAAGTTTAGTGCCAAGCAAAGCATTCAAAACGATGAAATACGTCACTTTTTACATGAAAACTTTGCTATTGAAAGCTGCACCATAGAACAAGTTTTAGTGTAAATGTATCGCGTTATCATTTACAATTCAGTTTTGTTTTAACAGCAAACTGAAGGAACAAACTTTGTTGAAGTTGTGGTTACGTCGTACGCATTTCTTGCTTGCCTTAGTAAGCGGTTTATTTTTAATTTGTTTAAGCTTGACCGGCGCGTTGCTTATTTACGCAAAAGACATTCAATACCTTACTCAAAGCGATAAATGGACAGTAACGCCAGCACCTTCAGCACTAGATTTCGATGACCTCATCCAACACGTTTCTGCTACAACAAAACAACCCGTTACCCTGTTAATGCCTGAGCAGCGAAGTGATCTTGCTTGGCAATTACAGTTGGCCAATAACAAATATGTCAGTGTTAATCCATACAACGGTCAAGTGTTACATGAGTACGATTACTACAGTACGATTTATGGCTTTACCATGGCTTTGCACCGCTGGCTGCTTTATGAAGATGGCGATAAAAATCGCCCGCTAAGAAACTGGGTATCGGTGTGTGCGCTGATTCTTATTATTGAAATTCTGCTTGGCTTTTATATTTGGGTAAAGCCAAAAAATCGTATTAAGCGCTTGGCTATTAAGCGTAAAGCAAAGTTTAGAGTGCTGATGTATCAACTACATACCGTTCTAGGTGTGTATTTTTTAATTCCACTCATTTTAATTGCCTACACAGGTATGGCATTTAACTGGAAAGAACAAACCAAAGCCGTATTAGAATTTGTGATGCAAGGCACAGTTGAAGATAGACCTAAACCACCAGCAGTTATTTCCCCTTCAGCTGATACGCCTTTTCAAGTGCAAAAAGCGTTTGATAACGCACAAACTGTATTTCCTGAGGGTAAGTTATTTAGAATTTATTTACCGAAAAAAGCAACTGATAACATAGGTTTTAGAATAGAGAACCCGGGTGAAAGCCATGCCTATAGTTGGGTATGGGCAAACCCATATTCAGCAGATATTGTTGCAAGCTATGATGCCAGCCAAAGCTCATGGACCACGCAAACATGGAACTTTAAATATAAGTTTCATATTGGTGATTTTGCAGGGCCTATTGTGCAATTACTATGGTTACTATTTGCTTTATCACCGTTATTTTTCACGATTTCGGGTGTTTACTTTTGGTACAAACGGCATTACAAATAAACAACCATTACTGAAAATGACATTCGCCATGAATAGTGAGCTCAAACATGCCTTTAACACTGAAATGATATTGGCTAAAACTAGTTATGCAAAGACGGATTACACAAGCGCTTTTTATCACTTAGAGCGGGCTCATATTCTTGGCCAAAGCTATATCATTGCGCATACTTACTCACATTGGTGGATGTGTAAAATTGGTTTTAAAAACCATAATGCCAAGGAAATAATTGGTCAGTTTGCTCGCATGGCTGCGTCAATTGTGTTTTCGCGTATTTGGGTCCCACTCGGTAACACTGGCGGCACCAATGTTAGCCCTTTCAAACCAATGCCTATTCCTGATGACCTAAAACGTTACTTAAACTAGCATCAACTAGAACCGCACTTACTTGTACCCTTCTTATCGCGAGTAACTAAAAAGCCACAATTATTATTGCAAATAATTATCATTAGCCTTGCCTTTACACTTCTTTACATTTAGACTTCCGCACAATCACATAATAATTAATACTGATTTAACAAGGATAAACATGTTAAAAACTTCACTTACTCTGATTGCACTCGCACTAAGTAGCCAATCGTTTGCTGATGATGCCATTAATAAAAAACTCACCGCAGAAGAAATGGAACACGTTGTTGTATCAGGCAGCCGTGTATTTGAAAGCATTGATGAAGTACCCGCTTCAGTCACGATTATTAGCCAAAAGCAAATTGAAGAGCATTTAAAAGTTAATCCAGAACTACAAAGCTTATTGGCGCAAATGGTACCTGGCCTAGCTCCAGATACAGGTAGTTCGAGTAATACAGGTCAGAGTTTACGTGGCCGTGCACCACTTGTGATGATTGATGGTGTGCCACAATCTACACCACTGAGAAACGGCTCTTTAGGGGTTAAAACACTCGACCCAAGTGCCATTGCTCGTATCGAAGTGATCAAAGGTGCGACTTCAGTTTATGGTAATGGTGCATCGGGCGGTATTATTAACTACATCACAAAACAAGCAACAAGTGATGGTACGCCAGAGGGTGAAATCAGCCTTTCGTCACGTTTTAGTGCAGTAAAACTAGAAGAAAGCGCTGGTGCGCGAGTCTCTGCGGCGATCAATGGTCGAGCAGATAAACTCAGTTATCTATTTACCGCAAGTTACGAAGAAAATGGCGTTCAACGCGACGCAGAAGGTGATATTCTTGGCTTGCAATATGGTTTATCTGACGCAGTAACAGAAAACTACTTCACCAAACTGGGTTATGATTTTGATGATGAGAAGCAGCTACAATTTAGCTATAACTACTTTAGCTCTCAGCAAAAAACCGATTTAGGTGATGTTGTAGGGGATCTTAATGATGGCGAAAAAACCTATGCCATTCATGTACCTAAAGAGCTGCAAAAGCAAGGTAAACCACAAGGCCCAGATGGTAACGAGAACATTACCTTAAAATATACAGACTACGCCCTGTTTAGTAATACTCAAATGACGCTCGACCTTTACATGCAAGATATCGAGAATGTGTTTTTCTTTTCTACAAGCTTAGCTAACCCAGACGAAGGCTACGAAGGCGGCCAATCAATTATTCGCTCTGAAAAGAAAGGTGCGCGCGCTACCTTCAATACACTTGTTGATTTTGACAATGTTGAAGCCACTTTCATTTATGGCCTAGATGCACTTAATGATGTGACGTCTCAGCCGCTAGTAGATGGCCGTGTTTGGGTACCAGAAATGGATATGGAAAGCCTTGCTGGCTTTTTACAAACTAAGTGGGTAATCGATAATGATTTAGTTATTAAAGCGGGTGTACGCCAAGAAAGCATAGATCTTGCTGTAGAGGACTATGAAACCTTAAAACTGTGCCGCTCAGCAACACAATGCTCAGTACCACTTAGCGTAAAAGGTGACACCATTGATTACGATGCAACCACTTACAATGTAGGTGTGAAATACAATTTACTTGAGGCCTTCAGCCCGTTTGCCAATTACTCGCAGGGATCTGATATCTCTGATATTGGTCGCTTATTACGCTCTGCAACAGTAAACGATATTGGTCTAATTCAAACAGAAGCATCAATCATCGATAACTATGAAGTTGGTTTTACCTCACAGTTTGATGACTTGCGTTTTGAATTTGCAGCTTACCGCAGCACATCAGAATTTGGCACCACGAATAGCTTTAATGAAGCAACGGGTGTTTATGAGCCAGTACGTGCGCCGCAAGAGATTTGGGGTTACGAAACACTGGTTGACTATAAAATTAACCCAACCCTAAAACTGGTTGCAACTTACAGCTATGTTGAAGGTAAAAACACCGAAGACGATATTTACTTAGGTTCTCGCCAAATCAGCCCACCAAAAGGTACAGCTAACTTAAACTGGCAGCCTAATGATGAATTATCACTTACGGTGAGTTATTTATATGTGGGCTCACGCAAACGCTTTGAACCAAATGCAGACGGTGACTATGTTGGCGATCAAGGCCCTATTAGCAGTTACAATCTATTCAACCTAAGCGGCCGTTATAACTTTAGTAAAAACTGGCAAGCGTTTATGGGTGTTGAAAACCTATTTAACAATGATTACTACCCTGCCCGCGCCCAGTCATACACCTACGGTGGCTATAACATTAAAGGTTTAGGTACCACAGTAACACTTGGTGCAACTTATCGCTTCTAAATTAATTTTTATTAGAACAACAAGCCCTTCTTAGTAAGGGCTTTTTTCATTTAAGAATAAAAACGATAAATTGTTCATTTATCAACCATTAACGCAAACTTAAACGAGAATCACACTCAATAGTAAACAACTGATTTACAAAGGAAAAAGTTTGCAATCTTGTTTTTATATACTACAATTACCGCAACTTGGAATTCGAGGACAGCATTATGAAAGGTAACCAAAAAGTCATCGATAGTTTTAACAAACTACTCGCAAACGAATTAGCCGCTATAGATCAATACTTTATTCATTCTCGTATGTATGACGATTGGGGCCTAAATAAGCTGTATGAGCGTCTTAACCACGAAATGGAAGAAGAAAAAGACCATGCTGATTGGTTAATTAAACGTATTCTATTTTTAGAAGGCGTACCAAACATGACTAAACGTCGTGATCTATTAATTGGCTCAGACGTGAAAAGCATGATGCAAAACGATTTAACACTTGAACTAGAAGTGGTTGACTGTGTTAAAGAAGCAATTGCAATCTGTGAAGAAGAAAAAGACTATCAATCACGCGAAGTGCTTGAAAAGCTATTATTTGATACAGAAGAAGATCATGTTTACTGGTTAGAACAACAGCTTGGTCTAATCGACAAAATTGGTAGCCAAAACTACCATCAATCTCAAATGGGCGAATAGAGGCTAATTGTATGAAAGGCGATAAAAGCGTCATTGCTGCACTTAATAAAGTATTAGCGAATGAATTAGTAGGTATTAACCAATACTTTTTACACGCTCGTATGTTTAAAGATTTTGGCTTTTCTAAATTAGACAAAGCTGATTACAAAGTATCTATTCAAAAAATGAAAAATGCCGACCGTTTGATTGAGCGTATTTTGTTTTTAGAAGGTTTACCAAACCTACAAGATTTAGGTCGCCTACGTATTGGTGAAAACTCTGAAGAAATGATCGAAGCTAACATGAGCTTTGAACTTGATTCATTACCTGATCTTAAAGCGGCAATTAAACTTGCTGAAGAGAAAAAAGATTACATCAGCCGTGAAGCGCTAGATAACATCTTAAATGAGCAAGAAGAACAGATTGATTGGCTTGAAACACAGCAGCAGTTAATCAAAACCGCAGGGCTTGAGAATTACCTGCAATCTCAATTGTAATTTGCTAAAACTTCAAAAAGCAGCCTAGGCTGCTTTTTTTATGGCTAAGGTTTGTGATTAATCGTCTTCGCGATCAATGATTGACACTTTATTACTTAAAATTAAAGAGTTAGGAATTAAATGCACCGCTCCCTCGCCTTTAATTGTGATATAGCGCAAATTAAGGTCAATCACAGTGCCCTTTGAATTACTCACTTCAATGTAATTACCAAGCTTAATGGGTTTATAAAGCACAATCATGACACCTGCTACTAGGTTTGAAATAGCATCCTTCAACGCAAAACCTAGAGCAAAGCCTGTTAGGCCTAAGCCGGCAACTAACGCGGCTACGTCAAAACCCAGTTTCGATAACGCCAGCACAATACCAATAAATAATAAAATAGCGCGCTGTGAGTTAGAGATTAGCCGGAAAGTTTCAAGAGCGGTTGAATCAAAGCGACGTTGAAACTGTTTAATAGCACGGTCAATAATAAGGCTTGCTATATAAAAAGCAGCAAGTACTAAAAATGCTTGAATAAATTGGCTAGTCATAAGATTTTCAAGTAAAAATAAAGCCCATCATAGGCTTAAAATTGCGCGAGGCATACAATTATTGCTTTTCAAACACACAAGAAACGTTAGGTTTACTCAGTGTATAAGTAATATTGCCATTATCTTTAAAACGCAGATCTTCAGTTGTTGAACCGTTGTCGTCTTCATTATCACAGCGAAAGTAGCGCTTAGTTCTAACAATACCATCTACAAAGTATTTTAACTTCGAACTGACAACGCAAAAGTTAGGTATCTTCTTTACCTGCGTACCGTTATGCAAATCACTAAAGTCAATTAGCGTGCCTAAACTAAAACCTTGTGTGGGTGTTTTGATTAATGAGAACGATGCATTTTGGCAAACTGCGTCACTGCCCTCTTTGGCTGCATACTCCCCTTGTTTATCTTTAATTAGAGACAAAAATTGGGTTTTATTACTCGGCTTAACATCTAGCAATGCACTTGCTAACGCTGAGTTTGAGAACAAAAAAGCAACTATCCAAAAGTAAGATCTCATTTAAATTCCATAAACTATAAACACTTAATTAGCATAGCATGCCATTTAAGCTTGGTGAATCTAAGAACCATATTGTTAATACGACTAAAATATGAATTTGGTTTTATTTAGTCATTTCTAGATAAGCAATTACTTTATTTATGTGCTATATCTTTGAATGATCATAATTTTGGAGGGAATCAAATGAAAATAGTCAAACTCATCGCTTTAACCACATTTTTGGCCTTAACCAGTACTCAAAGCCTAGCGGGTGATGACGACTGGAAAACAATCGCAGAGAAAAAGGTCAGCTACAAAAGCGAAACCGATACCGTTAACCCAATCACCAGCAGCCACTACAGCCATATTAAAGTTAAGTGCACCCATGGCACTGTGAATTTAAAGAAAATTAAAGTCGTTATGAACAATGGTGAAGAAAAAGTGTTTGATAACCTAGGTGTTTTAACCAAAGGAATGTCATCGCGTAGCTTAAATTTGCCAGACAAAAACGACGCTAAACTCGATAAAATCAAACTTGAATATGAATCAGTAGGCAGCACAGCCCTCAGTATGGCAGGCGTAACCGAAAAAGCCGAAGTTGAAATTCTCGCGAAAAAATCTAAGAAAGAAGATTAAAGTTGCGAGATGCGAGATGCGAGATGCGAGATGCGAGATGCGAGATGCGAGTCAGGATGTTAGAGCCTATATAGTTTCACAAGCAGCGGCGTCTTTCCGCCACGACTATTTAAAAACAAACTAGAGAAACACGTTTTACGCCTACTTTAGAAAACATTAGGCACTAGGATTTAGGCTCAAGGACTCGATGTAAAATCGCTGCTACTTGTTCGGTGTTAAAACGCTCCTACAAACTTGAAACTCGTATCTCGCAAACGTCTCTTTTAACGCGCTAAAGCACGACCTACAAACGCGCTAAACAAATTATACGCTTTCGAGTGCCCATGTAGGTCGTCATTTATGGCGACAAAAACCGTGGAAATTTTCACGTAGGAACGGCTTCAGCCGTGAACCTCAGATGTTCGGCGTTAAAACGCCTCCTACAAGCTTTACCCTCGAAACTGGCTAACTTTACCCTTTTAACGCGCTAAAGCACGACCTACAAACTTGTATCTCGCTAACTTTAGTCTCGTATCTCGTTAACTCTCTCAACGCTTATAAAGAGCTTCAATTGTTGCTGAATCAAGCGAATAAGCGTTGATCATATAACCAGCTAACGCGCCTGATGCATTCTCTGGTAATTCAAGTTTTTGTGATAACGCATGTAGTGTAAATTGATATCTGTGAGCGCCATGTCCCTCCGGTGGGCAAGCGCCGCCAAAGCCTTTGAAACCATAATCATTTGTGATCTGCACACTGCCTTTTGGCATTGCGTTCTTCTCTGCACTGCCTGCACCGCTTGCTAAACTTGATACCGACTTAGGGATATTCACAACTTGCCAATGCCACCAGCCACTCCCTGTAGGCGCATCTGGATCATAAACGGTCAATGCGAATGCTTCAGTTCCTTTAGGTGCATTTTGCCAAGCAAGTTGTGGAGATAGGTTATCGCCATTGCAACCAAACCCTTTAAACTCTTGCGCACTCCCCATAAAGTCACCATGGGCAATGTCTTTGCTTGTTAGAGTAAATGTCTCAGCGAATGTGGTGCTAGATAAACATAGCAAAAATAACGGTGTAGCAATTTTCAATGTTGATGATTTCATAATATTCTCCGATTAATAAGAATAATCATAATACCTAGCAAAGACAGATCAAATTAGTACCAAAACTGTCAATTATTAGCCTGCTTCGCTCATGATTGTTTTACGAAGGGCTGTTGGAGTCGTATTAAACAAAAGTTTAAACTTATCGGTGAATCTAGATTGCGACGAAAAACCACATTGCTGGGCAATAGTGCCAATAGATTGTGAGCTACTTTGAATTAAGTGTAGTCCATGGCTTAAACGCGCGTTATCTTTAATTAACTGAAAACTACTGTCTTCTGCGGTTAGCTTTCTTCTGAGTGTCGATTCGCTCATCGCTAACGTCGTTGCAATACTGCTTGCATCCCAATCACGCGTTAAATCACTCGCGATAATAGTATGTACTTTGTGAGTCAGTGTAGGTGGCTCAATAATTGAAACTAAGTCTTTGAAGCCCTGCGAAAATAGTACTTGCAGCAGCTCTTGTCTTCTAATTGGCCATAATTGTGGTGGTGTTACTGCAGCCCATTCAATAAATTGTTTTAAGGTCATTTGAAACAGTGGATCGACTTGCCCAGTAATAAACTTTTTCTTTGCTCCCGATTGATACTTCAAACACTCAAAGTCGGTGTAATCAAATTCAATCAATAACGCAATATAGCCAAAGTTTTGCGGAATATTGCGCATCGCAACCTGTGGTGTATTTGCCATAAAGACAAAATCACCTGCATCACAGTTAACTTCTTCTGTATCTATTAGCGTTTTGCTGCCAGATAACACAACGACAAGTAATGGGTTTGCGATAGGCACATTTACAATATGTTGTTCATCATTAGCGCAGTAAATCGAAAACGGTAAAGACGGATGTCGCTTTACAGTGCTTAAACCTATCTCTATCAATTCATTCATAATTTACAGTGTTTTTTATTGGACTCGAAGGAACGGATTGGACCGTGATTCTGAGTTATTCGGCGTTAAAACGCCTCCTACAAACAAACTTTTTCGATTATTCCTGTCTTATTTAATATAGGTTGTGCCCATTGATAATAATCAGAAGTACCTTCATCCCATGGCCATAAACCTTTTGTTGTTGGCCATACCATTTGAAGCATCTTAAAATTACTTCCATTATGTAACCACAGGCCATAACCTAAGTATTCTTTATAATGTGAACTATCTACATCGATGAAAGTCACATCGAAGCCTTCAAGAAAATCACTATAAAATTTGCCTACTTCAAAAACCTCACCTTTAAGTAATCTATCTTTGTAGTTATTAATCATTGAGTGAGCCAATGAATTATCTAAACCTAGAATGATTAAGTCCGGTTTCTTCTGTTTTTTATTAATACCAATTGAGTAAGTAAATTCAGGCGCACCCTCCCCTTCCATAACTTTCAATACATGGCATCCAAAGTGTTCAATGTTGTTTAAAGCAACCTGATCTTGTTCGTTCATGATAACCTTTGATTTAAGTAATTTTTTTACGGTCGAAAATAAACTATAAAATTTAAACATTATTTGTAAAAAGCAGGCAATTTCTTTGCTCTAAAGTTTTTAGCGTATATCCACCATTTAACTCCTACATCATCAATTAATTGATAAAAGTTAAAATTTGTTTCTAGGTAATTCTCATTTAGGTAGCTTGATACAAGCTCATTTGCGATAACAATTTTAATAGGCCCAACTAAACTAAATGCTAAACTTAAAGAATCAACATCTAAAAACTCTAGTTCTATTTCCCCGTTGTCTCTAGTACCAATATCACCATTAAACTTTATTTTTAAGGAACCAGAAGCTTGTTCTGTTGGTACATTAATTTTTTCAACTGTTGCCTGCCCATGCAACCTTGCGAGGTAAGCATTTAATTCATCTAAATCCATTTGTGCAATAACCTTTAAATTTATACCTTACGCACTAAAGCACCACCTACAAACGCGCGAAACAAGTTTCACGCCTACGTTAGAAAACATTAGGTACTAGGGTTTAGGATCTAGGACGCGATGTAAAATCGCTTCTACTTGTTCGGCGTTGAAACGCCTCCTACAAACTTGTAACTCGCTAACTTTACTATCGTATCTCGCTAACTTTAACCCAATTAAACAAGCATATTGTTTAACATCATTCCTGGCATTAAAAATACCATTGCAAAAGAGAATGAGCCGGTGAGTGCAACTGCAAGACAGCAAAATGCCGTTTGCATTAAAAATACGTTGGGTTTACCAGAGGCACTTTTTTGAAATGACACATAGGCAAGTAACAGATTTTCTCTAATTTTTTGAAGGTAAGAACGCACGACTCTGATGATAGGCAAGCTGTACATTGCTAAAAAAGCAAATACAACTTCTATTCCACCAAAATGAAATAACAGTGCAATCTCAGGTGAGAACCAACCGACAATAGCTATCAAGCACCAAAATGCAGCTTTTTGATATTTATTTAGTTCGTGCCATTTGATCATCGTCTTCCTTGTATTTCCAATTATATTTAAATTAAGTGAGCAGCTGATTTATCTAATTTAGTTATATACGCTTTAAGCTCTGCAAGCTTAAGTTTTTCGCCTTGGTGAGCATTCATCGCTTTTGCAAAGTAGCTATTGGCTTGATGCTGATCACCTTCATGCTCATAAATAAGTCCAATGCGCAAATAAGTAAAAGCAAGATTATTAGGACCTAATTCTGTTTGCAGCGTTTTAGCGCTATCAAGCTCAAGAATTCTTGCTAGTGCATTTAACGCATAAAGCGCACTATCGCTCGAACCTTTGATGTACTGAGAATGAGCAAGTTCAAGCTCTTTTTTAAGAAACTCAGCTGTAATTTCATTTGCGTTTGTAGGTACTGCTAACGAGACTAAAGCAGCTAAGGTTAAAACTTTAAACATATTAAACCTCCCTTTAAAATGTGTTTACAGATTAATCAAACGAGATTAACTGGTCAAACTTTATACAAGAAAGCAAATTATCAACGAGCTTAATCGCGACCAAAACCAATCAACTTTTTGCCATTTAGGCCATTTTTATGCCATTCGGTTTGCTCTTCACAGAAAATCTGCGCATCTAATTCTTTACTTGGCTCTTCGTTTAGACTGCCTGCAGGAACAAGCAAATAACTGTTATCTTTTGCAGTGAATGGCAAAGCGGAACCACAGGTTTTACAAAACGCCCGTGATAACGCACGACCAGGGTAATTAAATCGCGTAATGTGCTGTTGGCCTTTTACCCATTCAATAGCATCCGGCGAGGTAAACAAATTTGCGGCATGTGCTGTGCCTGATAATTTTCGACACTGCTCGCAATGACAAAAGAAAAAACGTTTAAAGTTGTCAGTTACTTTGTAGCTTACTTCACCACAACAACACCCACCGGTTAGAGTTTTTGCCATTATATGCTCCTTATTATTGTGTTATAAAACGGCGTTTAACAATGCGCTAAAAATTAATTTTAGGTAATAAAAAAGTTTATACTGACATTCAGTATAATCTATGTGATTGATACAGATTAGAAAACAATTTACGACGAAAAACAATAAAGATAATTAATTTTCAATTAGTTGCATTACATCTGATGCTAGTTTGACTAAAATTTGAGTATCATTTTCAGAAAAATCTCTTGGCTGTGTATCAATAATACAAAGTGTCCCGAGTATAACACCAGTCTTAGCAATCAAAGGTGCTCCGGCATAAAAGCGGATATAAGGCTCCCCAGTAACAAGCGGATTATCTAAAAAACGTTCATCAAATAGAGCATTAGTAACTATCAAGGGTTTAGTATCAAGGATTGCATGACCACAAAATGATATATCACGAGGGGTTTCGCAAACATCCAGCCCTACTTTAGATTTAAACCATTGACGGTGTGAATCTACAATACTAACTAATGCGATCGGAACACAAAACAGTTTAGCTATAAAATCTGTAATTCGATCTATATCAACATTTTCTTCTGAATCTAACAAGTTTAACGAATTCAGATATTCAAGCCTCAAAGTTTCATTTTCAGGTTGTATTGGAACCTTCATTTTCTCGCCATTAGACAGATTGTATTAATAAACTATAGTTTCCATTAACCGTTTTTGTTAGGACCTGATGTGAATTATTTTATTAAGTTCATTCTGTACTTTCTTTTATCAATTATTGGCATATCATTCTTTTATGTCGAAATTAACGAGTACAACCAACAAAAGGTCTTTAACAAAAGCCTTAATCAATACATTGTCAACCTTGAAGGGCTAGCTAAAGTAAATAACCTTATTTTTTCCCTGCAACGTGAACGCGGAATGTCAACTGGGTTAAAGGGTGAAAAGGATTATTTAGAGCGACTTAACACCTATATCAAGGCAACTAATTTTAGCATTGATGATGTGAAAGCGGCCGATCAGTCAGATTATTTTAAGGAGTTTGCGACGCAAGTTGAAAATGACATAAGGTCTATTAGAAATGAAAACCAACTAGCAAGTAAAAGCAAAGAAAGTATTTTTAAAAGCTACTCGGTTTTGATTACCCTGCTATTAAAAAAAGTACGAATTGTTGAAGCCGAACAGCAGTTTTTTATTCGCCAAAGTAATGATAATAACCTTGAAGCGTTAGATTTATACACTTTACTAAGAGCAATTGAATTAGGTGGGCAGCTCAGAGCAAAAGTTGCAAGATACATAACGTCTGAAGATGAACAAGTTAAATTAATAGTCTTACGAGAAGCACTTAATCTTCATTCTCAACATAATTCATTGATTAAAAATTTATTTAATGATCAAGATGCTAATATCTACAATAATCAAAACAAGCTATTAATAGAAAATTTAATCAACTCACTATCTCAAGGCAAAGCAACTGGAAAAATCACCAAGTTTGAATGGTGGGATATCAGTACAGCTTATTTGAATGAGCTTATAGAACACAGTAATACCATCATCTCTGAAATGCGGTTGAGTGCACAAAAATTAAAGACGCAAGGTGAAGAAAAGACTTTGCTTGCACTTTGCTTTGCCGTTATTGGCGGGATATTATGTGTTGCTTCAATATGTATGATTATTCGGCTATTATCGCTAAGCAAGGACAAGCGTTTAAACTACAGTACTGCAACCACAATTCAACTTATTATTACCTTTGTGGGAATAACCTCTGTTTTGTTTGTTGAACACTATGCAAGTCAAAAACTTTTAAAATATCAATCAAACATTGAGATATTAAGAAACCTAAACCTTCAAGCGATAGATAATATCTATACATTTGACCAACTTTGGCAAAAGCAGAAAGCCAATCAAATGTTGAGCGCACTTTCCTCCATACAACATCAAAATCATTTAGATTTTAACGATATGGATCTAGATGAGCCCCGTGATCTTCAATTTCTTAATAGTATGAACCTGCAAAGTATCATCCAATCTGAGCGTGAAGCTATCAATGAAGGTCGAATTATTTCAAAAGCAATTGAGACACCTGCAAATGGTGTTATTTACCTCATCGCAGGTTTAAAAATCTCGCAAAGTGGATTAACTAATACACTCATAGTCTATGAGGTGAGTCTTAACCATTTGATAGCTAAAGCGCGAGAGAAAATAATCACATTAGAAAATATGCCCAGAGCTGGTTACTTTGTAGAAGACGACTTACTTTCATTTAAAAGCCTGATAAATAAAAATTCTAATCAATATGATAAATCAGAGCTACTCAGTGCATATGTATGGGATCAAGAGCTAAATTTAGGGAGCTACTCATATGAAAGCTCAAAAAATAAAAATGCGTTTTTATCTACTATTCAAAGTAAATTTATCTGGCAAGTTAGTTCGTTGTTTTTCTTATTTCTACTAATCCTATATGTAAGTAATAAGTCACAACAAAAAAATAGAAAACAAGCAATACTCGCACAAGACAATATAAAAACAAGACAGCTATTTATGAGTGCTTCCGAACAGCTCGCTTCTATTGGCAGTTTTGAAGTAGACATAGAGACAAAATGGGTAAATACATCTGAAGGATTTAGAAACTTATTCAATCTTCCTTTAGATACTGAATTCGTAAAAATAAAAGCTATCCTAAAGCGGTTTGATCAAACTCAGCGAAACAAAATTATTAACCAATTAAAAAACCAAAATTTAATGCAAACCTCTGAGTTACAGTTAACGCTTGCAGAACGTCAAACAAGGCACTTCAACCTTGTTTCAAAAATACGCTTCAAAGAAAGCTCTCAAACATACACATTAGTTGGTGTTGTAAAAGAGACAACGACTCAAGTTTACGAGTCCGAAAAACAAAAAAGGATCCAGCTTGAATTAGACTCAGCTCGCAAAGAAGCTCTTAACAAAATGAGTGAAGCTGAAAAAGAAAGAAAAGAGACACAAAAACTACTGACAATTAAACGCTCTACAGAGAAGCTGCTACAAGAAGCAATAAATGCTTTTCCGGCTTCGATAATTATGCTTAATAGTGAGCAAGAAATTACGATGAAAAACCTTTACCCTGATCCGCTTATTACGAGCCAAGTTAATACAGCTACATTCATGGGGGTTGAAATATCAAAAGGAGATAACGTACTAAATATTATTAAAAATTTACCTTTAGTTGAAAAAGATGAATTACTAGATATGTTACATAGCAGTTCTGCAGCAGAAGAATATTGCTGCGAATTAAAATGCAAATATCTCGTTGACTCTTTTGAGTATTGGTTTGAAATCTTATTAAAGAATATTGCCACTGATTCGGGAAAATACACCTTAATTTACCAAACGAATATAACCAGTAATATAAATTCAGCTAAAGAGTTACAAGCTGCTAAAGTGAATGCAGAATTAGCAAGTGAAGCTAAATCACGTTTCTTAGCAACCATGAGCCATGAAATTAGGACACCAATGAATGGCGTAATTGGAATGTTGGATATGTTGGGTGAGTCACATTTAGACCCTGAACAACAACATTTAGCACATGTAGCGAAAAGCTCAGCATTAATTTTACTTCGTATAATCAATGATATTTTAGACTTTTCTAAAATTGAAGCGGGTAAAATGCAATTAGAATACTTAGCATTTGATTGGCTAGACATAATTAAAGAGTTAGCTGAGCTGCTGGCCTACCAAGCTAATAATAAAAAATTAAAGCTAGCCTTTTACTTTTCTTCTGAATTAGCAATTAAACAGCTAGGTGACCCTGTAAGGCTAAGACAAATTTTACTTAACCTAGTAGGAAATGCGCTTAAATTTACTAAAACAACAGCGACTTTATCTGGGTTAATAGAAGTGTCTATAACGCCAAGTGAGCAGCCAGGCTTCTATTTAATCGGTGTAAAAGACAATGGTAAAGGCATGTCGAATCAACAAGTAGATAAACTTTTTACACCTTTTGAACAAGCAGATAACAGCATTCAGCGCCAATATGGCGGCACAGGTTTAGGGTTATCTATCACCAACAAACTGGTTGGCATGATGCAGGGTGAAATTGATTGTCAAAGTCTCGAAGGTGTTGGTAGCCAGTTTGTTGTAAAGTTACCACTTAATGCGCAGCAAGAAGTCGCAGACTTTTCGTTCAAGCTTACAGAAATAAAAATTGCCGTTGTCGGTGATGAAGATAAGTTTGAAACCGACTTAAATGCTCACCTCACTAGACTGCAAGCTAATTGCGAAGTGATCCCAAGAGAATTATTCAATGCGCAACTAGTCGATAGTCAAAGATATGACTATCTTATTATCACTGCAGAGTCTTTCCAACAGCTTACTACAGAAGGCAAAGACGTATTCATAGATGGTAGTCGTTGCCATTATATCTTACTTGATAATAACCAAGATAAATTACCTAAACCAAGCAATGTTAATATCTCTAGTCTGCCATTATACCCATACTATGCCTCAAAGGTGAGTACACACATAGCACAGTTAGAAAATATCATCGCTAAAGAAAATGAAGACTCCCGAAGCTTAAACTCAGCAATGTCACTACCAAGTATTAAAGAAGCTGAGCGCTTGCAAGAGCTAATACTTGTTGTTGAAGACAATGTTTATAATCAAGACTTATTTAAACGCCAGTTAGCAACTCTGGGCTTTCAATGCGTCATTGCGGACAACGGCAAAATAGCACTGCAATTGCTAGAGCAATTTGATTTTGCGCTAATTATTTCTGATTGCCATATGCCAGTGATGGATGGTTATGAGTTCACAAAACAAAGGCGCATCATTGAAAAGCAAAATAATCTGCCTGCATTACCAATTATCGCCGCAACTGCTAATGCTTTAGATGGCGAAGAGCAAATTTGCTTGGCGTGTGGCATGAATGACTATTTAGCGAAGCCAATATTACTGCAAGAATTGAATAAAAAATTAAAACGTTGGTTAAATGGTAAATCGACACAACCAATTGAGAAGGAAGATCAAGCGTCTCAAATTAGCAAGTTACAAACTGAGTCTAGAAACAAAGCTCCTTTTATACAATTAGACGTGCTAGAAAACTATGTAGGAACAGATAAAAGCCTACAAAAATTGTTTCTAGAGAAATTTGTTAGCGACTCAGAGAAGCTAATTAACCAGTTGAGTCTTGATGAGCCTAATAATATTAAAGATATTGCCCATCAGCTAAAAACTTCTGCTAAAACGGTAGGGAGCAACCAACTAGCTGACACACTTCAAGAATTAGAAGAGGTGAGTCAGAAAGGATCATTACAAGAAATCGAAATGTTAATTAAGCAGTGTAAAATGCTGTTCAGGAGTGCACAAGATGAAATTACATCTATACTAATTAATACTGATTAAGACACCCAAGGGTAGAACGTATGTTGGAGCAACCTCCTTTGATTCTAGCCATCGACGATAGTCAACTTGTATTAACGCAATTAGAGTTTCTAATTTCTAATCAAACACCGTGTAAATTCATTGGTTTTGATTGCGGTTATAAGGCTTTATCAAGCCCCGAGATCCATCAAGCTTCTCTAATCTTATTAGACATGAATATGCCTTCTATTGATGGTGTAGAAATACTAAGAAAGCTAAGCGAGTTAAACCTTCAGCAACCGTTAGCTCTATTAAGTGGTGAGAACAGCCTTTTTCTTAAAAATGCCGCTTCACTCGCCTCCCTGCACGGCTTGAATATTATATCATGCATTGAAAAACCATTATCAGTTAGTAAGTTGGCAGAGTTATATAAAGCACTATGTCAGTTTAATAAAGCTCCCCCTTCACAAAAGAAAGATATCACTTATCCAAGTGAAGAGATAATCAACGCACTTTATAAACACGAATATATCGCTTACTTCCAGCCTAAAGTATGTAGTAGAACTGAGAAGATTATTGGTGTTGAGACGCTTGCGAGATGGAATCACCCACAAAATGGTATTGTTTCACCATTCTACTTTATTGAGACACTAGAAAGTGCAAATCATACAGCTGAGCTCACCAAGCAACTCTTAAAACAAACTGTAGAATTTTGGTCTATCAACAGAACCTTATTATCGAACCTTCAATTTAGTATTAATATTAGTGCCAATGAACTCAGTGATGTTAGTCTTCCTGAAAAACTTGAGCGCATATGCACCGATGCTTCCATGCCCACTTCACAGATCACCCTAGAGCTAACGGAAAGTAATATTATTAACAATATACGTTCTTCGTTGGATGTTCTTTTACGGTTTAAACTAAAAGGCTTTAAATTATCAATTGATGATTTTGGAACAGGCTATTCTTCAATGAAGCAACTTAATGAGCTTCCCTTTGATGAACTCAAAATTGATCGCTGTTTTGTCAACGGAAGTGCCGAAGATCCAAGTAAAAAAGCAATAGTAGTAAGTACCTGTGAAATCGCCCATAAACTCGGTTTAGATATTGTAGCCGAAGGTGTTGAGAAGTTTGAAGATCTTCTATTGATAAAAAACCTTGGTGTTAAGTCAATTCAGGGGTTTTATTACTTTAAGCCATGCACTCAAACTGAGTTTTTACAACTATTTCAGCAAAATAAAGAAGTTACTTACTCAAATTCTTTATAAAACGACTAGTAAATGAGCCACTATCAATGCAAATAAAAGTCGACCACGCGCAAAGAAGACCAAAAGTTATCATTTTATGTGACAAACCTACAGAGTTAGCTGGTGCAGTAGAAGTACTTTCTTCTCAAGTTGATGAATTTAGAACACTAACAAGCCATAAAGATGCTGAAGAGGTTATCGCTACCACAGAGCCAAAGCTCATTATTCTTGCCAGAGAGAGTGTCTCAAAAAGCATTGAAAGTTATAAATTACTTGCTGAGTCTGGATTATTAAATTATCCGCACGAAAATATTCTACTATGCGAAAATAAAGAGTCAGGGATCGCTTTTAAATGTTGTATTAAGGGTATTTTTTCTGATTACTTTGTTTATAAACCTATGTACGAAAATTATCGCTTTAAGATGATTTTACATAACGCACTAAAACGAACTCAAAGCCAAACTGAAGTCAATAAACTCAGAGATGAACACTTTGGTAAAATTGACGACGATTTAAAAAACTTAATTGATGAAGCTGCTAGTTATCGCAGTCAAGCCACTGAGACTTTAAATAATGCCCGTGAAAAGCTGAATAATCATAAGGGTATAAATGTCTTACAAGACCAATTACTACAAGACCTACAAAAAGAGCACCTGTCACCGTTAATCGACTCTTTAGAGTCTCAGCTTGAAAAAGTAGCTGAGGAGCTTAAAAAGAGGTTACAAGAAAGACGCTTTTCTCTTGCTGAACTTGCTGCGTTATTAAATGAAAAAGATAATTCTGACACAGCTGAAACCGTTCAAGAAACAAAAAATAAAACTGCTGAAATGAAAGATAAACCTTCTCCCATTCCATCAGAACAGCATAGTACCCTCTCTGAGACGCCACAAAAAAAGAGCGATATAAAAATTATGGTGGTAGAAGACAACGAATTTTACAGGGAAATGGTATCGAGGATTTTGATTGGAGAGGGATATCAGGTCGTCAGTGTTGAAAGCGGGCTAGATGCAATAAAAAAACTGAAAAAACAGCGCTTTTCACTCGTGTTACTAGATTTATTTATGCCTAATTTAGATGGGTATAACACAACTAAAAACTTACGCAGTATCCCAAATTGCAAAAACCTGCCAATTGTTGCAATTAGTGCCAACAAAAATAAAGAGATCATTCGCAAGTGGGCAACCCTTGGCTTAACTGCCTACATTACCAAACCTTCCACAAAGTCTTCTTTGTTAAAGGCAGTTGATAAAGCATTACTGCAAACACTATAACCAGCCCGTTTTTAATCAAAAACGAGCTGGTTTAGTATTTTATGCAAAATTAGAAATCTAAGTTTGCTAAAATTTCATCATCAACGTTATTCGATAAGGTCACTTTAAGTTTAGGTGTACGAGCCATTTCACGTTTAATCGCAAAATTAGCTTCTTCGTTACGCGCCCAACTACGACGAGCAATACCGTTATTCACATCAAATAATAGCATAGATTTCAAACGGCGCTCGGCAGCTTCACTACCGTCTAGTAGCATACCAAAACCACCGTTGATCACTTCGCCCCAGCCTACACCGCCACCATTGTGGATAGATACCCAAGTAGCGCCGCGGAAACCATCACCAATTACGTTATGAATAGCCATGTCTGCTGTGAAGCGGCTACCATCATAAATGTTTGATGTTTCACGGAAAGGTGAGTCCGTACCACTTACGTCATGGTGGTCACGCCCAAGTACAACTGGCCCTATCTCGCCACGATTAATGGCATCATTAAAGGCTTTAGCGATTTCAGCGCGGCCTTGTGCGTCAGCATAAAGAATACGAGCTTGCGAGCCAACAACGAGTTTGTTTTGCTTCGCATCTTTGATCCAAGTGATGTTGTCTTGCATTTGCTGTTGGATCTCTTCAGGCGACTCCGCCATGATTTTATTTAAAACATCTGCAGCAATGGCATCTGTTTTATCAAGATCTTCTGGTTTACCTGAGGTACATACCCAGCGGAACGGGCCAAAGCCGTAGTCAAAACACATTGGGCCAAGAATATCTTGTACGTACGATGGGTATTTAAAATCAATACCATTGTCGGCCATTACATCGCCACCAGCGCGTGATGCTTCTAACAAGAACGCATTACCGTAATCAAAGAAGTAAGTACCTTTTGCAGTGTGCTTGTTAACAGCATCGGCGTGGCGCTTAAGCGTCGCTTGTACTTTTTCTTTAAATACTTCTGGCTCTTCACGAATTAAACGATTTGACTCTTCATAGCTGATATCAACCGGGTAGTAACCGCCTGACCATGGATTATGAAGTGAAGTTTGGTCTGAACCTAAGTGAATGAAAATATCTTCAGCTAAGAAGCTTTCCCATACATCAACCACGTTACCGATGAAGGCAATTGAAACTACTTCTTCATTTTGCTGAGCCGTACGTACACGCTCAACAAGCTCTGGCATGTTATCAATTAGCTCATCAACCCAACCTTGTTGGTGACGCTTAATAGCCGCCTTAGGGTTAACCTCAGCACATACGGTTATACAGTTAGCAATGTTACCCGCTTTAGGTTGCGCACCACTCATACCGCCTAAACCAGCAGTTAAGAAGATCTTACCTTTTGGTGATTCGCCTTTTTCCAGTACTTTACGGAATGCATTCATTACAGTAATGGTTGTACCGTGCACGATGCCTTGTGGGCCAATGTACATAAATGAACCCGCAGTCATTTGACCGTATTGAGTTACACCTAGTGCATTGAATTTTTCCCAATCATCCGGCTTTGAATAGTTCGGGATCATCATACCGTTTGTTACAACCACGCGCGGTGCTTCAACTGATGATGGAAATAACCCCATAGGGTGACCCGAGTACATGTGTAGCGTTTGGTCTTCTTCCATTTCGCTTAAGTACTTCATGGTTAATAAGTACTGCGCCCAGTTTTGGAATACCGCACCGTTACCACCGTAAGTGATAAGCTCTTCTGGGTGCTGTGCTACTGCGGGATCAAGGTTGTTGTCGATCATTAACATGATAGCGGCAGCTTGTTCGCATTTAGCCGGGTAATCGCTGATTGAGCGCGCTTTAAGTTCATAGTTAGGCTTAAAGCGATACATGTAAATACGGCCAAATTGCTTAAGCTCAGCGGCAAATTCAGCGGCTAATTCTTTGTGCCATTCTTTAGGGAAATAACGCAATGCGTTACGAATAGCTAATTGCTTTTCGTCAGCCGATAAAATATCTTTACGTTTTGGAGCACGGTTTGCATCACTTGGATACGGTTTTGGCTCTGGCAATACGCTTGGAATACCTTGCTTAATTTGTTCTTGAAAAGTCATTATTTGCTCCCTAAATTTACTGTGAACGCTTGCGATTTAACAAGTGCAACCATGGCATCAATGTCTGGTTTAAGTAAGCGGTCTTCTTCTAGTTTGGCAACTTTACTGCGAATTAATGCAAAGTTTTCTTCAATAATGTCTGAGCACTTGTTAGGACGTCTAAATTCGATTGCTTGTGCGGCATACATCAACTCAATAGCAAAGATTTTATCTAGGTTACCTAAAATCTGGTTTAACTTACGACCAGAGATACTTCCCATAGATACGTGATCTTCTTGGCCCATTGATGTTGGTACGCTGTCTGCTGATGGCGGGAAACACAATGACTTATTTTCTGTTACCAGTGCTGCGGTTACATATTGCGGGATCATCATGCCTGAGTTTAAGCCACCCGATGTGGTTAATAAACGTGGTAAGCCGTGTAAACCTTCAAGCAATAAATAACAACGACGATCAGCAATGTTACCAAGCTCAGCCGCAGCTATAGATGCATAATCTAAAGCCATAGCTAATGGTTGACCATGAAAACCACCACCCGAAATCGCTTCTTCCTCACTAATAACAATCGGGTTATCAGTCACTGAGTTCATTTCTATCTCTGCAAGCTCTTTTAAGTGGTAATACGCATTGCGTGACGCACCATGAACTTGAGGAATACAACGCAGTGAATAAGGGTCTTGTACACGATCACAATTGGTATGTGAGGCCATATTCTCAGAATTAGCAAAAAAGCTACGCATACGCGCGGCAACTTCAACGTTACCTTTAAAAGCACGAATAGCATGTAATTCTTCACGGAACGGTGATTGGCTACCTTGCATACCTTCAATGCTCATAGCGCCTGCAATATCTGCAAGGTCTAATAAGTAACGCATTTTAGTAAGCGCTGTAATGGCGTGCGATAAAATAAACTGAGTACCGTTGATTAACGCAAGACCTTCTTTAGCGTGCAGATCAAGCGGCTCTAAGCCATGCTCTTTTAATACCTCTGCCGCGGGTTTGATTGTGTCGTTTACCCAGAACTCGCCTTCACCTAAAAGAGGTAAAAATAGGTGTGATAATGGTGCTAAGTCGCCCGATGCGCCAACTGAGCCTTGCTCTGGTACAACCGGGATAATATCTAGTTCAATAAACTTAAGCATACGCTCAACAACAGTTAAACGAATACCTGAAAAACCTTGGCTTAATGCATGTACTTTGGTGATTAGCATTAACTTTGAGATAGGCTTAGCAATTGGCTCACCCACACCAACAGCATGTGTGATCAATAAGTTCTTTTGTAATAGGTTTGTTTCTTGTGGAGAAATTTGTGTATCACACAGTGGACCAAAGCCCGTATTGATACCATAAATGGCTTTATCTGAGGCAGCCATTTTATCTACGTTTTGGCGGCTTTTATTAATTTTATCAATAGCTTCTTGGCAAAGCTCTGCCTGTAACGTACCGGCTGCAATCGCATTAACGTTATCTATCGTTAATTGGTCAACACCATACTTAAATGTCATTTATAACTCCTAAAAAACAGGATTAAGTTTTAATTAGTGGCAGTCTAGCTTGCTCTAGTTGTTTTACAAATGCATAATTATCGTTATTCATTCCAGATTTATCGAACTAAAAGAGCCACTATGCAAGTTCATGATGTAGACCTACGATTATTGCGTGTTTTTGTAGCAATTGTTGAGTGTGGCGGGCTTTCAGCCGCAGAGTCACGTTTGAATATTGGCCGCTCAACGATCAGTGCCCATTTATCAGATTTAGAAGTAAGGCTTGGTATTAAATTATGTAAACGTGGCCGCAGTGGTTTTGAAATTACAGATGCAGGTGCTATTACCTACCAAGCATCAATTGAACTGCTTCAGCAATGCGAAGCCTTTGCTAATACCGTCGCAAGCTCTAAAAACGAGCTATCGGGGCGTTTAAGTATTGCTATGATAGATACCATGGTAAGTGACCCTCGCTGCGCCATTCCCCGCGCAATTGCAAGGTTAAAAGGCAAAGGTAAAAACATTCAGTTTGATATTAACGTCTGTGAAGCCCGTGAGGTAGAAACCGCAGTAGCCAATGGCCGTTCATTAGTGGGTATTGGTGTTAGCCGTCATCATATTCGCGGATTAGATTACACTGCCCTACATAACGAAACTAACTTTTTGTATTGCGCAGTTGGTCACCCACTGTTTGAGTGTGAAGACAAACAAATCAATGAGCTTATTAAAGAAGCCGAAGTTATTACCAGTAACTACATGCGCGATAAAGAAAGTAGAAACGATGGCTTAAACTACCAAAATAGTGCGGTAGCCTACCATGATGAAGGTATCGCACATTTGATTTTATCGGGTGAGTTTATTGGTTATTTACCCGATCACTATGCTCAGTTCTGGGTTGATAAAGGTATTTTTAAAGCTATTCAACCAAACAAATATCGCTACGATATCCCTGTTGTATTAATAACCTCTAAAACAAATGCCAATTCACCACTCGCAAGCGCCATGATCAAAGAAATCAAAGACTGCTATGGTGTTTAATTCACTTATTGCTAGTTTCGCTATTCTTGAGCTCGATTATTAGTACAGTACTAAACGCGATCAGTGCAAGATTTGTAGTCACCGGATTGAATGCTTCAATCAATAGTGCTGGTTGTAAAAAAGCTACAAACAGTATTAAACCTATTAACGATAAAATATTGACTATATTGATTAAAATTGAACGATAGAAAATAAAAAACAACACCGCAAAGATGATTTCACCAACCCCAGCAGCTCGTGTTATGAGCATTGAAATTTCGGCATTAAAACCAAAACTGGCTGTCATCCGTTGTTCAAGTGGAGAGATATGGATAATTTTTGGGAAAAGACCATGGTAAAGCCAAGTAAAGCTAATAATAAACCGTGAAATTTGCACTACCGTTAGATTTTTCATAATAGCCTATTAAACGCGTTGTGTGTTCTTTAAAAGAACACACAACAAATAAGTATTATACTGTTGGTTTTCCAAAACGGTTCTCACCTGCATCACCTGCTAGGAAACCATTTTCTATGAGTGCCCAGATCCCACCGATTACAGGAACAAAACCAATTAGTACCCACCAGCCTGATTTATTACGGTCATGCCAGCGTTTAATTTGAATAGCTAGCGAACACCATATAAGTGGCACATATAAGATAAGCATAATTATAGAGATAGCTGATTCGCTACCACCCGAAAGCAATGCGGCAATAAACATTAAAACGAATGAAGCAGCAATCATTCCTAGTACTGAAAACCAATAGGTTTTGCGAGGAATGCGGCCGTTAAAAGAAAATAGTATTTCTTTTACACTAAGGCTTGTTGTTTCTGTTGAAGTTGATACTACATTTGATTCTGGGGCTTGATATACGTTTTCTGACACTGTCATTTCCTTTGAATTGTGTTTTAGTAAACTACTATTATTTGTTAGCTCACTGATTTATAACATTAACTAAACTAGTATTAGCAAGAATAAGATAACATAAATTTAGTTAATTTGGGTACTAATAAATTTCTTAGCTCTTTTTTATGTAACCTTTTACCCTAAGTTACTAGCTTACAGAGCATAAAAAAAGCACCATGAAGGTGCTTTTAATTAACTCGGTTGTTGCCAATATTTGGCATATAAATTTGGATAGGTTTGTTTTAAATACTTGGCTTTATCTTTAAAGCGTTTACCTTTTGGTTGCTCAAGGCCAGATGGAATAAAAGGTAACTCGTCGTCATTACGTTCTTCGTAAAGCATACCGGCAATTAAATCGTATTCATCTAAATACGGGTAAGGCTGTTCGTTTAAATGATAAACCGGCGTACACTCTGCAATTGAGTCTGGGTTTTCAAGCGCCTTTAAAAACGCCTGTTCACCACGTGAAATAAGCCAACATAAAAACTCAGAGAAACCATAATCGTCATTACAACCGGCCATTACATAAGCGGCACCAAATAAGTCCCAGGTATAGGCTTTGCGCATACGTAGGTTAAACTGCTTATCAAATTCCATCAGCTGTTCGTCAGATAAATCAGTCAGCTTTGCTTTTAATGCATTACAAACAGACTCAGGCTCAGCAGTTTTATCTTCGGCGGTCACGAGTTGCCAAAATTCACTTTCGCTTAAAACACTCATGATAAAATCTCTTTCACGCGCCCTACTTGACCATCATCAAGTTGAACTTTAATGCCATGCGGGTGATTCGGTGATTTAGTTAAAATACGTGACACCACGCCTTGAGTTAACTGACCTGTTCGTTGATCTTGTTTTAATACAATGTTGACTTCGCAGCCAATTGAAATTTGTGAACGCGTAGGCACTGCCATTGCAAAATCTCTTTCAATAATTTTTGCCGATTATAGCTATTTGCGGCTGGCTTACCAAATTAAACCTGTTTGATTGGGCTGTTTTTAAGCAGCTCCTTTGGCAATATCTCATTTAAGCGTTTAATGATAGCATCAGCCTTGCCTTTAATTTGAAAGTCGTAACCTTGGCCGTTGCCATCTAATATGACGGCTAAATAGTTATCAGCAACTTTTAGTTGGGTAATACGGCTTAATTCAAGTGTCTCTTCTTTATCACCATAATAAACCTGCTTAACTGTTAGGCTTGTGTCTGTTGTCGTGAGTGTTTTAATAAGGGCTGTTTTGGCTGCGAACTTTTCTGTTGAGCGATAGGCCTGCACCATAAAACCGATTGCAAATATAAACCCGTTATAAGATACAATAGTATTCGGTTCCGATTGCACACTATAGACACCGAACCCAACACATAGCACAGCCAGTGCTAAATTTAGAGTAACTAACTTTTTTGAGGTTAAATTCATCATTATTCCTTTAAAAATGAAATTGCTTTTGCATTGATAGCTAAATCTACAGCGCTCAATTCTTTAATAATTAGATTGGTAATTAACTGGGTTTGCTCAGCGGTTAACGGCAGTTCTTTACAATAACAACTTACTTTTAGTGATTGCGGTAGCTTTTTTAGATCAGCAGTATGAGTTAACCATGAAAATTCGAGTACCTGATCTTTTGCTAGTTCACACGCTTGTTTTAACGCAACTCGAATTGTTTTGTCTTGACGTTTTTCAGTTTTAGTCATGTTCTGCTTGTTGTTTTTTAAACTTTTCGTAACTGTCCTGCTGGCGCTTTACACACTCGTGATACTCTTTATCAGCCATATAATTGCATTCACTTAAACGTGCCGATTGAATTTCATGATAACGGGCATCTGAGCTACACGCTGATAAACACACAGCAACAGTCGCGATTACGGCCAATTTTAAAGCATTAAAAAACATTTAATTTCCTTTATGTAGTTATACATTGGTGCTGCATTTTCCTGTATATTGCGTGGGTTTAAATATTATTACCAAAGGGTTCTATATGATGTTGTCGCAGTTACAACAGCTGTTTCAGCGTATCGATAAAAGTAAAATTTTTCAATCATTTGTTATTGCTGTTATTGTTATTTCGGCATTAACAGTCGGGGCACACACCTATTCACTTCATCCAACGGCCGAGCTTGCCTTACATTGGATGGACTTAGGCATCACGGTTTTCTTTTTAGTTGAGCTAGTGATCCGTTTTATTGCAAGCCGGGGCTTTAAAGATTTCTTCAGCAAAGGTTGGAACATTTTCGATTTCATAATCGTAGTTGGTAGCCTTTACCCTGCAGCTGGTTCAACAATTTTTATCGCTCGATTACTACGTATTTTCCGCGTGTTGCGACTTGTTTCAATGATCCCAGAGCTTAGACTGCTGGTTAACTCGCTTTTAAAAGCCATTCCACAAATGGGCTATATCGCCCTACTCATGTTTGTGATCTTCTATATTTATGCCGCTATGGGTAGCATGTTATTTGCTGATATTAACCCGGTATTATGGGGCGATGTATCTATTTCTATGCTCACCCTGTTCAGAATTGCCACGTTTGAAGATTGGACTGATGTTATGTATGAAACTATGGCTGTGTATGAGCTCAGCTGGATTTTCTACCTAACGTTCATCTTCTTAACAGCCTTTGTATTTTTAAACATGATGGTTGGTGCAATTTTAGAAGTTATGTCTGAAGAGCATCGTAACGCCCGCGAAGAGCAAACATCTGATGCCGACATGCCAGCAACCAAAGGGCAAATTGCTCAGCTACAAGCTGAAATGGCCGAACTCAAACAACTATTGAAAGAAAAGCAGTAAGGTTTTTAGCTATTAGGCGCTAGGACCTAGACCCTAGCGCCTGCATTTTAAAACTTATTAATATCAAGCAGCTTTTTGCAATCTAACTCAACCTGAATATTTACGAGCCAACTCTATAATCTCTTCTTTTATAGCTTTCACTTGTTCTTGAGCAGCTGGATGCTCTAGCAAACCCAATTCAATAATGCCTGTGCATTTATTTATAAATGTTATCAAACCCACCATTTAACCTCAAAGCACTTGTTTAAATTCATAGATTATTATCAAAGTAACCTTAATATTCGCCCTTCTGCTATTTTTGTATGACATACAAACAATTCAAAAGGCATACCAATATACATACCTTGATGAGCAGATGAATCCAACACTTCTATAGATATATCAGCAGTTTCTCCATCAAAGTACTCTTTACCCTCTTCAAAAATAAGTCTACAGCTGGTATCAACACGTTTCAAATACGAAATTCGAGGGTAACAACTACTTCCAGTATATCTAAATGCATGAGGGGGGCGTTCTATGACTAAGAATGTAACTTTTGCTGTAATATTCATTACATATCATCCTTTTTTTCTACCTTCCATGGTGGGTTTAAGCGGTTTTCTCCGGCCCAATATAATTTAATTTTATTCCCTGATGGGTCTTTTAGAATTGCTTCCGTCCATAAATAGCGCTGGGCGGTTGGTGGCTGTTCAAAACTAATGCCTTTTTCAACAAGGGTTGCGTAAAGCTCATCGAGCTGCTCATGTTCAAAGTATATTACCGCGCTATTACTAAACTCTTCAGTTTCTAATGACAGCGAAAATGTGGCATCACCATCTGGACATTGAAAGCGTGCGTAATGCGGGGTATCCACAATCTGAATCATTCCCAGTGTTAAGTAAAAAGCCACCGCTTCGTTCATATCCTTTACAGGTAACGTCACCTGATTGAGATTCATTTGTCACTCCAATGTAATGCTTTATTCGTTGCTTCAGCATATCGCGTACAGCTAATTAAGCAAAAGATAAGCTGTAACAAATTATTGAGTTAAACATAAGAAGCAGGAGCATAATTGCAGGTTCATTTTACAAAATGAATATTTTAGATACACGCCCAAAATCCATATCGGGCGTAAGGTTTTATCCTGTATGATCAACAACTAAGTATTTAGTGAAGCCCAACATTGTGTATTTTCGTGCTTACCTTGCTGATTATTGAGCTCGCTTAGAAGCTCTGCTAATGATAAAGATTTATAAAAGTACCAACCCTGAACCAAGTACCCTTTATTATATTTCCTAATGAAACTATATTGTTCAACAGTCTCTACACCTTCAAAAATAACGATTCGATTTAAATTAGTTACCAGTGATATGATAGCTACAATCATATTTTGCTTTTCATCATCCATGATTGACTGTATGAACACCTTATCAATTTTTATCACATCAAAGTTAATCTCTGTTAGCCAGACAAGGTTAGACACTCCAGTACCAAAGTCATCTAATGCTATTTTAAAGCCATAAGTTTTGGCTTTTAAGGCAAAACAAGAGATCTCTTGCAAAGGCAGGCCAATTCGTTCAGTGATCTCTATTCTTATTTGCTCATGATTTACTTTATGCTTGCAACATAACTGATGCAAATAGTCCAAGAACTCAGGATCTTGTATTTCATAGCTATTGACATTTATCGCTACTGAAAAACGACGATCAGTGTTCATAAGCTGACCCAGCTCTGCAATCATTTTTGTCAAACATTGCTTTGCTAATATAGGATAAAGAGATAATTGCTCGGCGAGTTCCAAAAATTGCTCAGGTGAGACTTGCCCATGAATAGAGTCTTTCCAGCGCACTAAACTTTCAACGCTAGTAATTTTATTAGTCTTAACATCTACTATTGGTTGATACTCAAGGTATATTTCCCTTTTTCTAATTGCCCTTTTTAATCTGAACTCTATTGAACGTCGCAAATCTAAGTATGAAATTAAAGAATATATAAATAAGAAACTGATAATAGTAAGCAAGCAAATAAGCAGAACAGAAATATAAGGGGGAAAGCCCATTAGGCCTGCTTTATTTTTTTCCTTAATATTATTACCATATTTAAAACCATAACTGCATGGTTCAAGTATTTTAGAAGGTTCGCGCCTCTTATCCGAAACCTGAGGCAGCCCTTCTTGCTTAGCAAATAACACTAAGTCTGTTAGGTTACTTAAAACAAGAAGCAAATTGTTGCTTCTTTTATTGATTCCAAGCCACTTTTTAATGTAATTGTTTGTATCTGATTCGTTTAGTTGTAAATAGCTATAAACATGACCAAGCTTATAGCTATCCCTAAAAATCAATGATATACCTCCTTTATCTTTTACTAATTTAGAAAGCACCGAGCTCCCCGCTTTAAAAATAAAGCGTATTTGGTTTACCTGAGGAATTACATATACAGCATTTTTGATTGGTTCTTTACGCAAAGACCGATTATCTTCTTTGACTGGCCTCGACGATTCATGCATGTTGACTAGGTCAGTAATTGACTCAAAATTATATTTGAACGCCAACAAGGTGCACAGTGCAGTTCCCGCCAGTAAAACCAAAAGCAAAATACAGCCGTTTTTATTCATCGCTGCTATTGATAGATTAAACATGCGTCACCTCTGCAAGTCATGCGGATCAAGTCCGTCTTTTGCGAGCTGTGTTGCAATAATAAATATCAGCTGATTAATACTATCAATTTCTTTTGTTACACCTACTAGAAATTGATTACTGTAAATTCTTAAATTGGCTGTAGTTTTATTAGCTAGTTTAGAGATTAAACTTAAATAAATTTGCACTGTTCTGCAAACTGATAAAGGCTCTGCTAAAACAATATTCTGATGATTATTTTTTTGATACACAAGACTTACGCACAGCAGTGCGTAACGTATAAAATTACTTAAATACATATAGTTACTCTTACTTAAATTAGACTAAGCTTGAAAGCGAATATAAAAGGTTAGTGTTATGTAAGAGATGTTATTGGTGGGCGATGAATGGGTGTTAAATCGGCAGATTGAAAATCGACACTCAATGACTCAATCTTAGTAAAATACGCTGATATCGGCTTTGAAAATACTAATGATTCAACAAAAGCTGGACTATGACAAACATGACAATGGCCTTTCTCGGCAGAGTCAGCTAATTTTGTTGCAAGTTCAGCATGCTCAGATTGGTGTAGTTGATGATCGCCATTAGCAGCGCAATGAGTTTCAAGATCGACTTCCTCTAACAAAAGTACTGATGTGTAATTAAATGCAGTGTTGTGATCTGCAACATCAAAACTGTCCAGCAAAGGCTGGAGTAGTAATACACAAATCAACATAGAGAAAACTGATTTCACACAAAACTCAGGTATCGGGACAACAACCTTAAACTAACAAATTAGTCTTGTTTTGAACAGTGAATTTTAACTATAAAATACAGCTTACCTTAGTTCTAAAGTCTCTTTATTTTAAGTACATTCAATTTCAATAAGTTAATATTAAACAAATTGGAAACATGCCACATAATGGTATAGCAACTCCGCCAAATACCTAGCAATACAAGCTGTAACACATAGTGTGTTCATTCTATCTATGTCTTATAGATTAGACTCACAGGGTGTTTTAAGTCTCATATGCAATATTGGAAAAGGCTTGCCCATATCATCTAAAGGGGAACGTGAGGCAACTTTAAAACCCATGTGCTGATAAAACCCAACTGCAAGTGGGTTTTGCTCATTTACATCCACTTTGTTGGCAGCTAATTGCTCAATTGCATAGTTCAGAAGTGCTTTACCAACCCCCTTACCTCTTGCGGCATCTAAAATGAACAGCATTTCTATTTTGCTATCGTGTACACCAACGAAGCCTAAAATTGTTTTATGTTCACTCTTAATGCACTTTAAAGTTACGTTGGGAAAAGCTTGCTCAATAATAATTGGCTTAAAAAAGGCTATATCGTCTTCTGTTATAAAATCATGGGTCGCTCGTACTGAGTTTTCCCACACATCAAGTAGCTCTGGATAATCATCAGAGTTCACACTTTCTATTTTCACTGTAATCCTTTTTTATCATCAAGTACTTTATGTAGTTCGGTTAATGATAAAGATTTATAAAAGTACCAACCTTGGACTTGATGATCAGAATTATATTCTTTTATAAAGCTGTATTCTTCAACGGTCTCAACACCTTCAAAAATGACCAGACGATTTAGATTTGAAACCAGAGACATGATGGCTAATACCATATCCTTTTTGAATTCATCTGTGATCGATTGGGTAAGTATTTTATCAATTTTAATGATATCGAAGTTAATCTCTGTCAGCCAAACAAGGTTAGATACCCCGGTTCCAAAATCATCAAGCGCTATGACGAAGCCAAAATCTTTTGCCCTTGTAGCAAAATCAGATAACTCTTTTAGAGGCAAACCTATACGCTCCGTTATTTCAATTTTAACTTGCTGAGGTTTTATCTGATACCTATCACAAAGCTTATTCAAGCGGTCTAAATATTCTGGAGTCTTAATTTCATAAGCATTTACATTAATGGCAACTGTGAATTCTGGGTCACGATGCAAAATCGGGGAAAGCTCTATAAATGCACGTTTAACCGAGTCATATGCCAACTTTGAGTACAAACTTAACTGCTCTGCAATACTTAAAAATAGTTCAGGTGATACGTTTCCATGAACCGCGTCTTTCCACCTAACCAAGCTCTCAACACCGACAATTTTACAATTTTTTAATTCAATAATTGGTTGATACTCTAAATATAAATCGCCGCTTTGAATGGCCTTACGCAGCCTAAACTCGATTGAATGATTCTTATCTAAAAATGAAATAATAGAGTAAGCAATTAAAAAGCTGACTAACCCGATCAAACAAATAAGTAATGCAGATACGTACAGAGGTAAATAAAGTAACCCAGGACGATTATTCGTTGTTTCAACACAGTATTGAAACTTTTTACTACATATTTCTAATACCTGAGATTTCAAAAAAGTATTGTTTTTTAATTGGTACTGCGACGAGTAATTATGAAAAGTATGCTGCTTATTTTTTGACACAATTTTATAAGAAAACCCCTTATCTAAATGATCAAAACTCTTAAATGGCTGATTGATAGTAAAAGCAATAACGTTATCTTTTTTTGTAATGTCATATTTAGCCGGAACAGGGAAAATACCACCAACTTTAGCAGCAAATTGATAACCAGAAGGTGAATGATAAAAAACCCCTTCAAGTAAAAAAGGAGCGTCTAATAATCCCCAGTTAGCTGAACACAAAACCCTATAATCAAAAATCAATCCTAAATCATGGGTGTATTCATATTTTGAAAGAATTATACGAAGTTCGTTTATTGTCGTTGCATCACACTGACTCGGGGATATAGCAGAAACATCTCGCATCGAAGCCGCTAAATCACTCGATATGCTTTCTGCTTTTAATAATAAAGAATTGGCAAACTGTTTTTGGTAATTTAGTTGTAGATAACTAACAATGAGGTGAAAGGAAAAGATAAAAAAAACCATGATAAAAACTATATAGATAGTTTGTTTATTATTGTTTGTCTTTAATGTTTTTCCTTTCATGCGTAACTTATCTTTTAGTTATATTATTACAAAAACTAAACCTTAATTACCATTAAATCAACAAATTCCAATAAAAAAGGAACAGAAAATCTGTTCCTGATATAGAAAATGCATTTTGACCCAATTTTAACTACACCTTAAACTTACCGACTAGGTCGGTAAGTAGATGAGATAGCTGATTCAACCGCTCGCCATTTTCACGCGCTCCCTGTGCAATATCACTAACATCGTCAGCGGCGTTTTTAATTTCTACAACATTACGGTTAATGTCTTCGGCTACATGCTGTTGCTCTTCGGCTGCAGTGGCAATTTGTGTATTTAAATCGCTAATATTGACGATGGATGCGGTTATTTCGCTAAATTGTTGCTGTGCAGAATGCGCCAACTCAACTGTTTTATTTGTGCGGTTCAAGCTGGTTGTCATTTCTTTAGACACCTGATCAGACATCTTGCGCAACGTATCGAGTTGACTTGCTATTTCTTCTGTTGACTCTGATGTTCTTTGCGATAGCGCTCGGACCTCGTCTGCAACAACAGCAAATCCTCGACCATGGTCACCGGCACGTGCAGCCTCAATAGCAGCATTTAGCGCTAATAAATTAGTTTGTTCAGCAATGCCACGTATAACACTGAGAATCGACATGATATTTTCACTTTCAGCATCGAGTTGGTTTATATCTTGAGTTGCTTTGGTGATCACTTCTGACAAAGATACAACGCTATCAACCGTCTCAGTAATAACACTTTGTCCAAGTTCAGAGGCTTGTTGAGTTTGCGAAGCAAGTTCGGCTGCATTTGCACAACTGGCAGAAACCTCATTTGCTGTTGCCGCCATTTCATTAATAGCTGTTGCCGCCATTTCAAGAGCTTGCTGTTGTTGAGATGTTGAACCCGATAATTGAGAAGCTTGTGACGAGGTGTGTGCAGAAGTCTCACTAACATTCTGTGCGCAGTCATTAATTTGCTTAACCAAGTCCGATATCAAGTTTAAAAATAAATTAAAGCTGTTTGCTAGTTTTGCTGTTTCATCGCGTGTTTTAATAACTAAACGCTTAGTTAAATCACCTCCACCTTGGGATATCTCCGTAAGGCCATCACTTACCTCAACAATTGGTGCAGAAATTAATTTAGAAATATAGCTAGCAACAAGAATGAATACAGCAATCAGAATTGCACTGATGACTAAAATGGTAATAGTCGTTGCGTTTGCTGCACTCATTACTTCAGATTTTTCAACTAGACCGATAAATTTCCAGCCTAGCTTTTGCGAAGTATAAATATTAGCCAAGTAATCTTTGCCATTAATGTCTATTTCAAACTGACCATGATTGTTATTGGCAAGCTGTTTGTATTTACCATTATCAACCTGGCTTAATTGTTTAAACCGATAATCAGCATTTTTAACATCAACCAGCACATTGCCACTATCTTCAATCAGCATTAGATAGCCGGTTTCACCAAGTTTAATGTTAGCAATAATATCTGTAAGGCCCTGCAAAGAGACGTCCATGCCCTGTACGCCAATAAACTCGCCAGCTTGTTTAATGGCTTTTACTGTGGACACTATAACCATGTCATCTGCCGCCCAATAATAGGCATTGGTTCTTACTGTTTTTCCATTTGCTGTTTTACCCGTTTTATACCAAGGCCTAACTCTTGGGTCATAATTTGCTGTCACTTCACCCTCTGGCCATTGAATATAACCACCTTGCTCGTTCCCCATGTAGATGTAAGCAAGGCCTGGATGGGTTTTGCCAAAATGATCAAATAAGTTAAATGCGGTTTTTTCTGTGTTACTGCCATTTGCGTGATCAAGTTTCACTGAATTAGGCGATTGCATATGGGTTTTAACGCCTTGCTCGGCGTCTAAAATAGCGGAATGAGAAGCAAGATAATCGACGTTTTTCTCTATTTCGTCAAAAAACATACTAATGCCGTTATCGACTTGTCTCGCCTCTCGTTCGCTTAGTTCAGCGAAATTATCTAATGCCTGCTGTCTTAATTGAGTAATGACTAAAACGGCAATAATTATAAGAGGAAGCGCAATGGCCGATGCAAAAGATAACTTTAATTTTTTAGAAATGTTCATGGAGAGTTCTCAGCTAGGTACTTACGAAAATATAGTTAATCACTTAACTTTCAGCAAGCTATTTAACTTATATTCAATACAACTAAACCACCATTGATAGATTAATAAAATAAGCAATAAGAATTGATATGTACCTACACTTTATATTGACACAAACTTGTAATGTACTAACTTTAAATATTGTGATTAACACGATTTTAACAACAATGGACTTAGCGGTTTCCAACCAATTGGCAGCATTTGCAGGAAGCAAAATTGCTGCCTATTCTTCTCTTGATTTAATAAACAGCAGTAAGTTTAGATAGTATTAAAACAACTTAGCGTAGTAAGTCTTACTGAATCGATAAATCAGCTAGCGTCTAGATTGCCTATCCCTACCCCATATTTAAGCATATAGCTAAGTAAGGCCTGAGCATCTGGGTGTTTATCTGCTTTTAACCCTGCTACAACACCTTGTTGATCTTCATCCGATTTATGCTGGCCTAACTTCTCTTTTGCCTGAATTGAGTCAAGTTCAATTTTAATACCCACTATGCCACGTAGTAACTTTGCTTGGTAATCGGCTGGCAACAAACTAGTGTCGTTTAAAATACTCGGCTCGTATTGGCTAATTAGCTCATCGAGGCATGCTAAGGTGTTGTCATCATCGAGGTACTCTACTTTCCCAATGGCATGAACCGCAGCGTAGTTCCAAGTCGATACAGCAGGTTTTTCTGCATACCAAGTGGGTGAAATATAACTATGCGGGCCATTAAAAACCACTAATACACGCGTATCTTGCAAGCTTTTACCATGACGATTCGCTCGTGACACATGACCATATAAAGTGCCCAACTCGCCTTCATCAGGTTTATAAACTAAAGGCAAATGTGTTGCCTCAAATTCACTATCAACCATCAATGCAAAGCTGTAGTTTTTGATAAACTGCGACACTCGCTCTGGTGTCATTTTCCATTTATTGGGGGTGTGCATTACTTTCCTTTAGTGCTAAAAAAGGCCAGCAAACTGCTAGCCTTAATATTGAAATGTGTAATTAATGTTGGCCATCAACAATAATGCGTAACATGCGACGAAGTGGCTCTGCAGCACCCCATAACAATTGGTCACCAACCGTAAACGCACTGATATATTCAGGGCCCATCGCTAATTTACGAATACGACCTACCGGAATAGACAAGGTGCCGGTTACTTTTACAGGTGTTAAGTCTGTTGCAGTAATGTCACGATCATTCGGGATCACTTTCACCCACTCGTTGTGAGAGGCAAGGATCTCTTCAATTTTCTCAACGCTAATATCTTTGCGTAGCTTAATTGTCATTGCTTGCGAATGACAACGCATTGCACCAATGCGCACACATAAACCATCAACAGGGATAGGCTGCTGGCTGCTACCTAAAATTTTGTTCGCTTCTACCTGCGCTTTCCACTCTTCTTTACTCTGACCGCTTGGCATTGGTACATCAATCCAAGGGATAAGGCTACCGGCTAAAGGCACACCAAACTGATCTTGTGGTAAATCGCTTGAGGCAATTTTTTCGGTAACTAATTTATCAATTTCAAGAATCGCAGCATTAGGATCAGCAAGTTTGTCTGCCACTGTTTCGTGAATTGCACCCATTTGCGCAATTAACTCTTTCATGTTGCGTGCACCAGCACCCGAAGCGGCTTGATATGTCATTGGGCTAACCCACTCAATCAAGTCTTGTTCAAATAGACCGCCTAGCGCTAGCAGCATTAATGATACAGTACAGTTACCACCCACATAGGTTTTAACACCTTGCTCTAAGCCTTGATCAATCACGTCTTTATTGACTGGATCAAGAACAATAATGCTATCGTCACTCATACGCAGTGCCGATGCTGCGTCAATCCAGTAACCTTGCCAACCTGATTCGCGTAATTGCGGGTAAACGGCTTTGGTATAGTCACCGCCTTGGCAAGTGACAATAATGTCCATCTTCGCAAGCTCAGCGATATCATTAGCATCTAAAAGCGGTTTAGCAGGACCCGCAAGATCAGGGCCTAATTGACCGGTTTGTGAGGTGGTGAAAAAAGTGGTGTCGATTTTAGAAAAATCATTTTCTTGTTGCATACGATCTAATAACACAGAGCCAACCATGCCCCGCCACCCGACTAATCCTACTTTTTTCATTGTTTGTTCCACTGTTTGATTCATTCCAATTACCTAAACTGTTAAAAATTAAAGTCCATTGCGTGAGAGTTTAATTTTTACAGGGATAATCTAGCATTGCGGCCAAAGCAAAACCAGCGCAAACCGAGTAACATCAAAATTTTTCATCATCGTATTAGCGGACAAGCGTCTGGCAGCACTAAGTTAAGCGCACCAGCATGCACTTCAAAACGTTGTTGTTTTGAAGTGATTGGCTCGCCATCTAAGTTTATTGGCATTTCTGTTTGTGTTTGCCATTCAAGCCATGGCACTTGAAAGCGTTTTACCCACTGTTGTGATGAATTAGGATAGTTGCTTAGCTCTTCGATAACCGCTGGTACATCTGAAATTGCAAATGATGTAAACGCCACTAAATCAACCAAGCCATCGTTTATGTATGCATGTGGTGAAAGTTGCTGACCACCACCCGCTTGGCGGCCGTTACACACGGCAGCAGCAATAATATCGCCCGAAGTTCGTTCACCATCAGGGAGGGTAAGCTCGCCACTGTAAGGTACAAAACTCAGCGCTTGAACAAGCCCTGCCAAGGTATATGCGCCACCACCGAGTAAGTTTTTCAGTGCAGGTGGTGTGGTTGCAGTAATTTTTGCCCCAAAGCCCGCACTGGCTACGTTCACAAAATAACGCTTATCAACCTCTACCGTATCAATTGCATACGGCTGACCATCTGCGGCAAGTTTCAATGCTGGCAAGTACCCGTCAGGAATATTAGCGGCTGTAGCAAAATCATTCGCTGTGCCCATAGGTAAAATAGCAAGCTCTAAACGCTGTGATTTTTCCATTTTCATTAATGCATTAACGGCTTCATTAACAGTGCCATCGCCACCAGCCACAACAACACGTTTCACGCCTTCGTCACCGGCCTCATTAATAAAGCGCTCAATGTCACCCCCTTCATAGGTAACACGCACAGCAAGAGACTGACTGGCTCGAAATTGACTAATTGCTTCACGAAGCTGCTCATCAGCCGCTTTTTTGCCATTTAAAATTAATCGTAAGTCCATTTTTAATCCCTGTTTTAACACTTAGAAATACCATAACACGCAATGGTTTTTAGACAAAAAAGCCCTGCTAGTGCAGGGCTGAATCAACGTTAGGATTTATTATTGTATCCTTCCTTGGGGAGTTTA
>CERD01058561.1_pt1 | contig 43990 bp, 34 predicted proteins | sample 530931 | NCBI WGS metagenome assembly CERD01 (sample SAMEA2621101, study PRJEB7988) | marine metagenome | isolation source: saline water (ENVO:00002010), including
CAGCCAGGGGTAGAGGCTGTAGTGCTGGAACACCATGGCGCGGTCGACTCCCGGGCCGTCCACGGGCTTACCGTCGAGCAGGATTTCGCCGCGGCTGAGTGTTTCCAAACCAGCGATAATGCGCAGCAGCGTGGACTTGCCGCAGCCCGATGCGCCGACAAAGGTGATGAATTCGTTTGGCTGGATATCCAGGCTGACAGCCTGCAGCGCCTCGACCCCACGCTTCTCGCTGAGGAAAGTCTTGCCCACCTGCTGAATGCGGATCTTGGCGTCGCTCATGCTTGTTTTCTCCATGGGAAGGCCCTGCGTGACAGCCAGCGGAAACCCTGGTCGGTGAGCAGGCCGATGATGCCGATCAGCAGAATGCCAGCGAAGATCTTGTCGGTGTGCATGTAGCGCTGTGCCTTGAGGATGGCGTAGCCGAGGCCCGAATTGGCGGCCACCAGCTCGGCGACGACCAGGTAGGTCCAGGCCCAGCCGCAGGTGATGCGCAGGGTATCGAGAATGGCCGGACGCGCCGACGGCAGGATCACCAGCTTGACGATCTCGCCGCGGTTGGCGCCCATGGTCTGCGCCGCTTCGATCTGCGTCATAGGTACACGGCGCACGTCTTCGGCCACCATCAAGACCATCTGGAAGAAGGTGCCAATAAAGATGATCAGCACCTTCGAACCCTCGTCGATGCCGACCCAGAGCATCACCAGCGGAATAAAGGCTACCGCCGGCATGTAGCGGATAAAGTCGGTCAGTGGCTCGAGAAAAGCCTGCACCGGGCGATAGGTGCCGATGTACAGCCCCAGCGGCAGCGCGAGCAGAGCCGAGGCGCCGAAGCCAGCCATCACCCGCCAGACGCTGATGCCTATGTCGGTGAGCAAGCCTTCGCTGGTCCACCAGCGGCCCAGGCGTTCGAGCACGGCGCTGGGGCTGGGCATGAACATCGGGTCCGCCAGCCCCAGAGCGGTATAGGCCCACCAGAGCACGAAGGGCGCAATCAGGCCTGCCGCTGCCAGTGCCCAGACCGTGGTTTTCGGCAGATCGCCTCGGATGCGCCACCAGCGCGCTCGGCGTGGCTTGGCCGGGACCGTGTGCGGCGTGCTGGCGGGCTGCCTTTCCGCCGCCGTGGGACGATCCTGAGCGGTGTCTGCGGTAAGGGATAAATGCGCCGTCATGCGACTACCTCTTGAACGGTCGGTAAATGCGGATTCGCCACGCTGACCCAGCCCAGCGCCGGCGGAAAATGGCCGATGCGGGCCAAATCCTCTTCGGGAACGCCGGACGGCTGACTGAAATTCCAATAGCTTGGCAGCAGGCTGTCACCGACACGTCCGGGCAGGGTCGAGTGGCTGATCATCCAGGGCGTTGCACCGTTGCGTTGGCGGCCGAAGGAAATCTCGCAGGCTAGCAGTTCGAGCCGTTTTGCCGGCGCGGCGCGGGCGACCTGATCGCGCAGGCGACTGCCATCCGCGTCCAGGGCCACGGGCCGGTCGGCGGCGAACATGAAGTAGTCTCCGGCGACCAGCAGACAGGCCTGTCGCTCCGGCTCATCGGCTGAGCGCAGCCACAGGCCCCAATTGGTGCCTTCCGATTCAGGAACGCGCTGCCAGACCTCGTGATAGCGGCCGTCCAGGCCGTCTTCAAGCAACTGATCCGCACCTTCGAAACGCATACGGCCGATGTCCGGTGCAGCGCCTGGTGGCTGGTAATCAATCAGACGCTGCCATTGGCAGATGTCACCCTCCACCAGGGTCAACCCGGCAAAGCCGGCTTGCTCGCACAGGTCGAGCTGTTGCGCCTGCGAACAGGTAGCCAGGGACGCGGAGGCGGTCGGCGGGTGAGGGATGCGTATGTCGGCGTGCAGTTGGGCGGTCTGTAGCCAGTAGACATCGCTGGTTTCATCGCGGCGCCCGTCGGTCGTGGTCAACAGACGGCGTCGCCACACGCCCAGATAAGATTCGGGAACACTGTTCATGCGTGGTACTCCGGGAAGCGTTTGAGGGTTCGCCAGAAGGCCATGTCGTGGTTCGGCCACAACTCAGCCTTGGCTTCGGTGGCCAATCCCTTGAGCTTGCGAATGCTGTCCAGCGCCAGGTCTTCTCTGTCTTGCCAGCAGAGACCGGGCGCGATTTCATCGGTGAGGTTTTCCTGCAGGTCGGCCGCATCGCCGGTCAGAATCACCGGCTTGCCGTGCGGCAGCTCGACCATCAATGACATGTGGCCGGCGGTGTGCCCGGGCGTGTTGATCGCCTGCACGCCCGGCACCAGCTGGTATTCCTCGCGCTGCAATTTCCAGCGCTGCTGGTCGACGATGGTGTCGGAGAAGTCGTCCGCAAAGTAGGCATCGTCGGCCTCGGCGAGCGCAGCCTCCAGTTCGGCCTCGTGCACGTGCACATCACAACCGCATAGCTCGCACAGCCCACCGGCGTGGTCGAAGTGCAGGTGGCTGAGAAACACCAGGTCTATGTCGGCTGGTGTCAGCCCGTGCCGGGCCAGATGCGCGGGCAGGCGCTGATCCTCGGTCATCTGCGGCGGGCCCATGGGGAACTCCACCGGGTCGTACCAACGAGCCCTGAGTTCCGGATCGCTGAGCTTGGTGTAGTCGCAGCCGACGTCGAAAAGGATGCGGCCCTGCCGGGTCTCGATCAGAAACGCCAGGATCGGCGCCTCGATCTGGACACCCTGGCCCCGATTGCGGGTCGAGATGGACTTGTCGTAGCGATGGGTCGCGGTGAGCAGCGGCCAGAGTTTGAGCACATCGGTCATGCGGGCATCTCCAGCAGGGCAATGAGCGCATCACTGGTGATGACTTCACCGAACAGCCCGCCCTCGACGCCAATCATCGACAGCGCGGCCGCGTGCAGCGCGGGGTAGGCCGAGCCGCAGGCATCAGCAACGGTCAGGCAGGAGAAACCGAGGTCCACCGCGTGTCGCAGGGTCGAAGACACGCAGACTTCGGTGGTCACGCCTGTCAGGATCAACTGCCCAATGCCGCGATTGCGCAGCAGCAATTCCAGGTCGGTGTGAGCGAAGGCGCTGTAGCCCGGCTTGTCGATCACCGGCTCACCCGCCTCGGGTTGCAGTTCATCGATCAGGTCATTGCCGTATTCACCACGCACCATCAGGCGACCCATGGGGCCCGGCGTGCCGATGGGTGCGCCGCTGGCTTGGGCGCGCCGCCGCTTGGTCTCGGGCAGGTCACTGAGGTCGGCCCGATGGCCTTCGCGGGTGTGCGCGATGAACAGGCCGCAACGGCGTGCGGCGACCAGCAACTGGCGGATCGGCTCGATGGGCGCTCGCAGCCGCTCGATGTCCAGGCCGGCTTGATCGGCATAGCCGCGCGGTGCGCAGAAGTCGCGCTGCATGTCGATTATCAGCAGCGCGGTATGCGCCAATGCCGGATTCACAGGAGATTCTCCAGAGCAAACTCACCGCGCACAGCGGCAGCAATACCGCCCACGATGTCTTCGGCCATGCGCTGACCTTTTGTTGCCGTCGAGCCCTTGGCTGAAGACAGCACGCCAGACGGCGGTACCCACTCGGTGCGGGGCGGATACATGTCGTAGGGTGGAAAGTCGGCGGGGGCTTCGTCCGGGATACGCTCCAGCGCCACCAGGCTGGGGTAGTAATGCAGCATCAGCGAGGTTTCGATGACAGCGGCGTGCTCCAGGGCAAAGCCTGGAAAACCTTCTGGAAACACATCGGCCAGGGTGTCCTCACCGCAGAAGTCCCAGTGCTCCAGGCGCATTACCTCGAGTCCGGCATCCGGTCCCAGATCACGTAGCGCCAGTTGAATGCCTTCGCCAACGAACCACTGGTTTTCGTAATGGCCAACCACCAGCACCAATCGCTTCACGCCGTGCCGATGGAATTCGCGCACGGCGTCGCGCACCAGGGCGCTTAGCGTGGCGCCATCAAGGCTGGTGGTGCCGCAGAAGTGCTGGCCGCCACCGCATTTGGGCTGTGATTTGTAGCCGTAGGACAGCGCTGGCGCGACCAGCCCGCCGACACGTTGCGCCACATCGGCGCAGATCGCGCTCGCAAGCAGCGCATCGGTGCCCAGCGGCAGGTGCGGGCCGTGCTGTTCGGTGGCACCGCAAGGCAGGAAGAGCACGGAGCCGTCGCGAACGCGGTGTTCGTACTCGACCCAGCTCAGTTGATCCATGTGCACGCTGTTCATAGCGAAGGACTCCGAATTACGGTCAGGGCCGGACGTTCTGGCCAGCTGGCGGTCAGTGCCGCAATCATGACAAGGGCTGCACCCAGCCATTCATGGGTGCCGATGGCCTGGTTGCCGAGCCAGGCGGAAGAGAGCACGGCGGCCACCAGTTCGAAGACCACCAGCACCGCCGCGCGCCCGGCCTCGATGTGACTGACGCCGTATTGCACGGCAGCCATGCTCAGCAGCCAGCCCAGCGCCATCAGGCCGATCTGCCAGCTCAGCTTGAGACTCAGCGGTGGCGGGTATTCACCAAGCACAGGGCAGAGCACAACGGCAATCAGTGCACTGCCCAGGAACGGCGCCAACGTCTTGCTCGCCAGTGGCACCTGATCGGCGGCGCGCGTGGCGAGATTGTTCAGGCTGAAGCCGAGACCAGCGGCGAGTGCGAGCCAGTCGCTGCCGCTCAGTGGGTGGGTCAGTGCGCTGCTGATATTCAGCGTCAAGGCGATGCCGAGCATGGCCAGCAGCAGGGCACCGATACGCAGCGGCGTCAGGCGTTCGCCCAGCAGCAACCAGCCACCCAGTACGCCCCAGACCGGTGCGAGGTAGAACAGCAGCATGACCCGCACCACCTCGCCGATGGCCAGCGCCGTGACCAGTGCAGCGGTCGCACCGCCTCCACAGACGGCGATGGCCAGCAAGCCGTTGCGCTGCGGCATCCACGCACGGCGCTCGAACCACAGCACTGGAATGGCGAAGAGGCTGAGCAAGCCATAGACCAGCAGCACCAGCGGCATGCCGACCAGCCCGACGCTGGCGAAATGGTGCAGGGGCAGCCAGCCGAGGCCCCAGGCGACTGCGCCGGTGACCAGCAAGATCTGCGGGAGCAGGGTCATCAGGCGCCCATCCAGGAGCCGCCATTGGGCCCGAGTGTTTGCCCGGTGAAGTAGCTGGCGTGGGGCGACAGCAGAAAAACAATGGCGGCCGCGACCTCGTCCGGCGTACCGAGCCGGGCCATGGGTATGTCGAGTTCCTTGGCCATCCACTCACGACTCATGTGCTCTGGCGAAACCATGGCCGTGGCGATGGGACCCGGCGCGACGGCGTTCACACGGATTCCGCTGGCGGAGAATTCGTGGGCCAGTGAGCGCGTCAGGCCGATCACGGCGGCCTTGGCGGTGCAATACGCGGCGTAATCGCTGCGGCCAAGAAAACCGAGGTCCGAGGCCACATTGACGATGGCCCCGCAGCCGCGCGGTTGCATATGGCGCAGTGCGTGCTGGCAGCAGCGGTAGACGCCATGCAGGTCGACGCCGAGCACCAGCGCCCAGTCCTGTTCAGTGGTGTCGAGAAAAGGTTTTTCCAGGATGATCCCGGCGTTGTTGACCAGCAGATCCAGCGGCCCGTCGGCGAGGATCTGTTCGAACATCCCTGCAACGGCGGCTGCCGAGCCGACATCAGCCTTGACATGGCACGCCTGGCCGCCGCGCGATTCGATTTCTGCACACAATTGTTCCGCCAGTTCGTGCTGGCCGAGGTGATTGATCCAGACCCGCGCGCCGGCTCTTGCCAGGCCCACGGCGGTTGCACGACCAATGCCGGTCGCCGCGCCGGTGACCAGGGCCACCTTGCCCTCCAGTGGCAAACAATCCATCAATGCATGACCTCGCCGTGGCTGACTGACAGCGCCTGGCCGGTCAGCGCCGCGGCCAGCGGCGAGCCGAGAAACAGAAAGGTGCCGGACAGGTCCGCTGGGGTCAGCAATTCCGGAATGGCCTGGGCGGCTAGCACGGCGACCAGTTCTTCGGTCTCGCTGCGGCCGTTTTCCGCTGCCATGATGCGCAGCGAGCGCATCGCGGCATCGGTGCCTATCCAGCCAGGGCAGACGGCATTGACGCGGATGCGCCGAGGCCCCAGTTCCCAGGCCAACGAGCGAGTCAGGCCGATCACTGCATGCTTGCTTGCCGCATAGGCGGAAAAGCCCGGCACGCCTTTCAAGCCCCAGATCGAAGCCTGGTTGATCACGCTGGCACCGGCGCGCAGGCGAGGCAGCAGCGCGCGGGTCAGGCGCTGCATGGACGACACGTTGTTATCCAGTAGCTGCGCCCAGCAAGCGTCGGCTTCGGCAGTGGGTTCGGTAATGGGTGTCTGGTACTCAACACCGGCATTGTTCACCAGCACCTCGACCGAGCGGTTGCGGCAGGCGAGGTCGTCAGCGAATAGCTGCACAGCCCGCCAATCGCCGAGCTCAAGCGTGGTGGCGTGCAGCGGGCCCTCCGGCTGCAAACTTTCGACCAGTTCGGCGAGGGCGTCCGGGTCGCGGTCGACCAATTCCAGTGTGGCGCCGGCCTCGGCGTAGGTCTTGGCCAGCTGCCGACCAATGCCGCCAGCAGCCCCGGTGAGTACGACACAACGTCCGCGATAATCGAGTGCTTTATGCATTTCACACCGCCGTAAGGAAAGACACGCCAACTGCACCGTAGAAACCCTTTGCTTTTCGCGGGCCTTCACTGACTGAGCCGTAGTCGTCATCCAGCACACGACGCAGGCGATAGCGGTGGAAGCTGCCAAGCAGGTCGCGCATCGGAATGACCTGGTTGTAGGCGCTGCCATACAGCTCGGCGTGCAGCGCGGGGAGGCGATACCAGGGCGCGACGGGTTTCTCGTGGTGGGCGTTGTGGTAGGGAAAGTTGAGCAGCAGCAGGTTCAGCGACGGCCAGCGGGCGGACACCACGTTGCTGTAGGTATTGAGCTGTTCGTAGGCGCGGTCGCGTGGCTTGTCTTCGGGTACCTGGCCGTCTTCCAGCACGGCGAAGGCGTCGTAGGTGTGCTGGTAGGCGTCGGCAAAGCGCAGCACGGTTACCATCAGCAACCAGGCCCCGGCATACAGCGCCAGGGTTTTGAGCGATACCCAACCGAGCAGGGCAAAGAGCAGAGCCCGGATCAGCATGACGCGGGCGACTTTGCCGCGCCGGGCACGGTGCTTCTCGTTGGTGGTGACGAAGGGCAGCACAATCACGTAGAGGTGCATGATCAGCTCGACCGCTGGCACGTAGGCCCACTCCAGCGCGATCACCAGCTTCTGGAAACAGACAGGGCGTGCCTTGAGAAAGGCCTTGCTGTCGAAGGTGATCACATCGGCACGGTCGACGTGGTGGCGCATGTGCTTTTTGCGCAAGTCCTGGAAATCGGCGTAGCAGCTGCCGGCCAGCCAGCTGCAGGCGTTGCCGGCCCACTGGTTGTGCTTGGGCACGCTGAAAATGGTGCCGTGGGCAAACTCGTGGATCAGGTAGGCAGCGATGATCATCGCGTGAGCGAGCAACAGCGTGCCCAGGGCATTGAGCCAGCCATTGGCCGGGAACAGCAGTCCCAGGCCGGCGAGGTAGCCGAGCAGGGTGTAGGTCATGGCCAGGCTGTTCGGCACGCGGCCATCGGCATATCGGTAGAGCGGTTTGCGCGTTTGCATATCGGTCTCCTACCGGGCGAGCGGTGGCTCGCCCGGCATGCACTACTTAGCGAGCGTCTCGATGAACTGGGCGTCGTAGGTGTTGCCGAAGTCCGGCATGGCCGGGATCTGGCCGTTGTCGACCAGCAGCTTGGCGATGATCGCGCCGCTGCCGTGGAAGGAATGGGTGTCGTCTCCGGGAGCAAAGCTCTTGCCCATTTCAGCGAGCGGAATGTTGTAAGCGCCGGACATCTGCTCGGTGGCTTCCTCGGCGCTGACGCCCAGCACTCCACCAATGATCTCTGCAGACTCCTCGGGGTGCGCCTGCATATAGGCGAGGCCGTCGAGGTAGCCCTGGATCATCGCCTTGATGGCTTCTGGCTTCTTGGCGATTACCGCCTCGTCGAACACCAGCACGTCGGTGATCAGGCCGGGCGCATCCTTGGAGGAATACACCACCTTGAACTTATCGCCGCTGCCCATGGAGAGGATCTGCGAAACGTTGGGTTCGTAGGTCACGCCGACCGGCAGATTGCCAGAGGCCATGGCGCCGGGAATGCCTTCGGGCGTCATGTTGACCGGATCGATGTCCTTCTCGGTCATGCCGTTCTGCTGCAGCGCATAGGCGAGCAGAAAGTCGGAAGGTGACAGCGGGTTGTAACCCACCTTCTTGCCTTTGAAATCGGCCACAGAGTTGAACGAAGCGTCGGCGACGATGGCGTCACCACCATTGGAAAAGTCGATGGGCATCACCACGCGGTGCTTGAGGCCCTTGGCGACCGAGGCCACCACCTGATCATAGGTGAGCATGCCGCCGTCCAGAGCGCGGCTGAGCATCGCGGTGGGGATCAGCGCCGGGTCGTTGAAGAACTGCAGTTCGACGTCCAGGCCGTGGGGCTTGAACAGGTCTTTCTTGTCGGCGACGTAGAAGGGGCCATAACCGGCCCATACCACAGTGCCGATTTTCATCGTTTCCGCGGCTTGAGCCGCCAGCGGAGCAAATATCGTCGCGGCCGCCAGCGTGGCGCCAAGTAAGGTGTGGTGCAGCGAACGCAGCAGTGGTCCAGTCATGATGAAACTCCTACACAGTGGAAGAACCGGCACGGGATGACATCGCGTCCTCCCGGGCTTTTATCCCGCCGTGTAGTCCCAATCCGTGGGACCGGAGAACTCTCGGACCAGCGCTCATCTGCATGAGCCGGAACCCTAGTTCGCCTGTTGTGTTGCTCCTGTGTGCCGAGCGTCATGAGCGTGGTGGCGACTCATCCCGTTCTATCTGGAATGAGCAGGTTGCGTGCCATCTTTATCTGGTTGATTTTTGCTGAACGGATTCAATGAGTTGGCCGGCATATCTCGACCGATCGTTACGCTATGGCCGTAACCGGGCTGCGCTCAAATGGTGAGTTGTGCGCTGCAATGGTGCCCCGTTGGTCGGGCGCGACGGACGTCATCAGGGGGAGGACGAGGCATCAACTGGGAGCGACGGATGCCTCGTGGAGTTCTGCAGTGGGTGTGCGGAGCTCAAGCAATTGCTGGCATGACGTCCTGCGTCATGCCAGCAATTCTGGCGGTCGGCGTTACGCCGGCACCGGCACATCTTCAGGCAGCAGTTGCTTGTCCTTCAGTGCCCGCCAGAACGCGGCCGGTATCTCGGCTTCGAACTGCTGCACGTACTGCGCCGGCCGCTTCGGGTTGCTGGTGCCAGGGATGGCTGACAGCACCGCTGGATGAGCCAGGCAGAATTGCAGCGCTGCGGCACGGATATCGACGCCGAACTCGCCGCATACGGCCTCGATCGCCTGGGTCTTATTGCGGATCGCCTCGGGTGCGTCGGCATAGTCGTAGTGCTCGCCGCCGGCCAGCACACCGGAGTTGAAGGGGCCACCGACGACGACCCCGACGCCACGCTCCACGCACTGTGGGAACAAAGTGTCCAGCGCTTCGCGGTGATCCAGAAGCGAGTAGCGCCCGGCTAGCAGGAATACGTCAGGGTCGGACTGCTCGAGCGCCGTACGGCAGGGCTCGACCAGGTTCACGCCCAGACCCCAGCCGCGAATCAGGCCTTCGTCGCGCATTTGCGTCAGGGCTTTCGCAGCGCCCTGCATGGCCTGCTGGAAGTACTCGGTCCACTGCGGGCCCCATTGGTCTTCAGATACGTCGTGAATAAACGCGACATCGATTCGATCGACGCCCATGCGCTCAAGACTGTCTTCAATGGAGCGGCGCGCGCCATCGGCGGAGTAGTCCACGACGCGCTTGTTGGGCAGCTCATCAACGAAAGGCTTGGCGTTTTCCGGTGCCGCTGCGGGCTGCAGCAGGCGGCCCACCTTGGTGCTCAGCACAAATTCGTCGCGCGGCTTGTGGCTCAGCAGGCGGCCGAAGCGCTGTTCAGCAAGGCCCGCGCCGTAATGCGGCGAGGTGTCGTAATAGCGGATGCCCGCTTCCCAGGCGGCCTTGAGCGTCGCGTCGGCGGTGGCTTCGTCGAGTGGCTGGAACATGTTGCCCAGCGGTGCGCCGCCAAAGCCGAGAGGTGGAAGGGTGATGCGCATGGAGCCTCCTCTGATGCAGATTGAGCCGAATGTTCGGCGTCGCTTTGCATCGGAGGACGTCCAGTAAGGGATGTTCCGGCGGGGACGAAAAGGAGTGGCTATATCCGGCCCACGCCACGTCGCAGCCAGGCCGAGCGGCGATAGAGGGAGGTGGCAAGGTTCGTAAGGCCGGATCATCCAGCCCGGATAGCTGTTATCGCTGACTCTTCATATAAGCCCGCCAGCCACCGAATTCGGTGATGTCAACGGCGCCGTCCAAGCCATAGGGCTCGCAGATGAAGCCGGTTTCCCAGCGGCCGTCGGCCAGCTGCACCTTGCCCAGCCCCAACGGCGCGGGGATGCCGGTGAGAAAAGAGCCCAGTTCGCTGCTGGGGATTTCCCAGACTTCCACTTCGATGGCGGCGCCGTCATCGTCAACACGGACCATGCCAGGGCGGAACGGTGGGCCGCCAGCCAGCGCGTAGAGCTTGTAGTTCGCTGAGCTGTAGGTGGCTTCCAGCAGCCGACCATTGCGCTGCTTGAGCTGCCAGTTCAGCGGCAGACCGTCCAGATGCGCGCCGCAGACGACCACGCGGGCCCGGTCATTGCGCGCCGGATGTGTCGGCGCGGGTTTGGTGATGGTCTGGCCGCCGATCAACGGGATTTTGGTGCCTCGCTGCAGTGCGTCGGCCAGGCTCAGCAGGTACTGGTCGGTGAAGACGCGACCGAACAGGGTAACGCCCCACGGCAGGCCGTTCTGCATTGTGCCGGCGGGCACCGCAACGGCGGCATAGTCGAGCATGTTCATGAAGTTGGTGTAATAGCCTAGATCCGAGTTGCGCTTGACCGGTTCGGCGTGCAGCTCGTCCAGGGTGACCGGTCGCGGGTAGGCAGGCGTGAGGATGCAGTCGACCTCCGCCATGATCCGGTCGCAGATTGTCTTGAGCTGCTGCAGCCGATACTGCGCGCGGAACAGCTGAACTGCTGTGGTGCCGGGCGCCTTTTCCAAGACGGCCTTGATTACCGGCAGCACGGCGTCCGGCTGTAGTTCAATCAGCTCGCCAGCGACGCTGTAGCGTTCTGCGACCCAGGGCCCCTCATACAGCAAGCGCGCTGCTTCAAGGAACGGAGCAAAATCGATCTCGACTGGCTCGCCACCAAGCGCCTGTAGATGCTCGATGGTGGCGGCGAATAGCGCCGGGCTTTCCGGGCAACCGAGAAACTCCAGCCCGCTTGGCACGCCGAAGCGGAAGGTAGCGATCTTGCCGAAGGCCGAACCGTCGTTCCATGCCGGGTTGGCGCGGCTGTATTCGTCACGCGGATCGAGCCTGGCGGTCAGGGCGAGAAGCTGGCTGGCTTCGGCTGCGGTCGCGGTGAAAAAGGTGACGCAGTCCAGCGTACGGCACGCCGGCACGACGCCTGCGGTGGAGATCAGTCCCTTGCTGGCCTTGAGGCCGACCAGGTTGTTCAGCGCCGCCGGCACCCGACCGGAGCCGGCGGTATCGGTGCCCAGCGCAAAACTGCAGATGCCCAGCGCGACGGCCAGGGATGAGCCGGCACTGGAGCCGCCCGACGGGTAGGCCGGGTGCACGCTGTTACGGCATTCACCATAGGGCGAGCGGGTGCCGTTGAGGCCGGTGGCGAACTGGTCGAGGTTGGTCTTGCCCAGCGGGATCGCGCCAAGGGCAATCAGCTGCTCGACGACGGTGGCGCTGGTTTCGGGCGTGTAGGCAAAGGCCGGGCAGGCGGCTGTGGTGGGAATGCCGGCCAGGTCAATATTGTCCTTGATGGCAAAGGGGATGCCGTACAGCGGCAGATCTTCCGGGGATTTACTGTCCAGGGCGGCGAGGTAGGGCTCCAGTTCATCCTCTGTTAGCAGATGAATGAAAAGATTGAATTCGGCTTGCAGGGCGGTGGCTTGCTCGTGCACTGCAGCGATAAGGTTGCGCGGTGACAGCTGGGCGCTGGAGTAAGCCGTGCGCAGTGTGTCGAGGCGTAGATCGAAGTCGATGGTCACGTTGTATTCCTCGTAAGGTGGAAAACGGCAAAGCCTTTCCCACCGCAATGTTCGTTGCCGACCCGTTGGGCCGGTTGGTGGATCGGTGAAGCGTGATCCACCCTACGGTTATCTGTGCGTTGGTCCTGGGGCGTTACGCGCCCTCAATCACTACCACGCGCTGTCCGGCGCGCACTGGCGAGCCGGGTTGCACACGGACTTCCTTGATCACGCCGGAAACAGGGGCGGTGAGCGGGATTTCCATCTTCATGCTCTCCAGGATCACCAGCACGTCGCCGGCTTCCACCCGTGCGCCCTCGGCCACCGAGACCTGCCAGAGGTTGCCGGCAATGTGGCTTTCGATACCGTGCTCGCCGGCGCCAAGCGGAGCGTCTTCACCGAGTTCAGCGGCGACTTCCTCGCTCTCGAAGTGCGCCTGGCCTGAGGCGATCCAGCGTTGGCGTTCGGCGTCGAACGCGGCGCGCTGCTGGCTGCGAAAGGCGTCAATGCCTTCGGCTTCCTTCGCCAGAAAGTCCTGATAGTCGGACAGGCGCAGCTCACTCTCTTCGATCTTCAGCGGGTAGCGGCCCAGGGGGAAATCGCGGCGGATCTTCAAGAGCTCTTCGGCAGAAACCGGGTGGAAGCGAATCTGGTCAAAGAAGCGCAGCAGCCAGGGCTTGCCGCCGAAGGCCTCCACAGCGCGGTAGCGGTTCCACATCTGCAGGGTGCGGCCGACGAACTGGTAGCCACCCGGACCTTCCATGCCGTAGACGCACATGTAGGCGCCACCGATGCCCACGGAGTTTTCCGCAGTCCAGGTGCGTGCCGGGTTGTACTTGGTGGTGACCAGCCGATGCCTTGGGTCGAGCGGCGTCGCGACCGGGGCGCCGAGGTAGACATCACCGAGGCCCATCACCAGATAGCTGGCTTCGAACACCGTGCGATGCACTTCGTCGAGGTTTGGCAAATCGTTGATGCGGCGGATGAATTCCAGGTTGCTCGGGCACCAGGGCGCATCCTTGCGTACGGTGGTCATGTATTTTTCGATGGCCAACTGACAGGCCGGGTCGTCCCAGGACAACGGCAGGTAAACGGTTCGCGAGGGGACTTTCAGGTCGCGGGCGGCGCACACCGCGTCCCATTCGCCCTCGACGATGTCGAGCAACGTCCGCAACGGCAGGGTTTCTGGCTGGTAATGGACCTGCAAGGAGCGAATGCCGGGGGTGAGGTCGATTACGCCGTCGAGGTTCTTCGCCTCCAGCGCCTGCATCAGCGCATGGCCACGAAAGCGCAGAACAAGATCCAGTTCAGGCGCGCCGATTTCCAGCAACAGGTGGGTGTCGCCGGAGAGGCGGGCGACCAGCCGGGTATCGTCCTCACCTAGATCGAGGATGATGGGCGAGGTGAGCGCTTGCGCACTTGTAGGAGCGACGGTGCCGCTCTGACTGCCACGAAGCGCACATTCGTCGCTCAGCGCCTTCGCCAGCTGCCGCGCGGTGGTCACCTCCACTGGTACGAAACGCACCTTGTCGCCAGCCTTGAGCTGACCCATCTGCCAGAGGTCGGCCTCGATGATGGTCACCGGGCAGACGAAGCCGCCGAGGCTCGGGCCGTCCGGACCGAGGATTACCGGCATGTCGCCAGTGAAGTCCACCGCGCCGATGGCGTAGGGGTTGTCGTGGATGTTCGACGGGTGCAGGCCGGCCTCGCCACCACTGTCGCGTACCCACTCGGGTTTAGGGCCGATCAAGCGCACGCCGGTCCGGCTTGAGTTGAAGTGCACTTCCCAGTTGGTGGTGAAGAATTTGTCGATATAGCCTTCGGTGAAATACTCCGGTGCACCATGCGGGCCGTAGATCACGCGGATCTCGCGCACTGCGGGCAAGGCTGAGCACAATTCCAGCGGCAGGCTTGCGCCAACGCTGTCGTCAGCCAGTTCGGGAAGGTGCAGCACGTCACCGGCCCGCAAGGCCCGTCCAGCATGGCCGCCGAACTGGCCAAGGGTGAAGGTGCTCTTGCTGCCCAGATAATCGGGCACCTGCAGCCCGCCGCGTACGCTTAGGTAGCTGCGCGCACCCGCACCGGCGATGGTGCCGAGCGCAAGCGTGCTGCCAGCCTTGACCAGAATCGCGGTGCACATCGGTTGCTCGATGTCGTTGAGTTTCACTGGAATGTCAGCGCCGGTTACTGCGACTACCGCATCGGTATTGAAGCGCAGGATCGGCCCGCTCATGGTGACTTCCAGGCCCGCGGCATCGGCCGGATTGCCCAGCAGCGCATTGCCCAGGCGCAGCGCACGGCTGTCCATCGGACCGGACGGTGGCACGCCGACAGCCCAGTAGCCGAGCCGTCCGGGGAAGTCCTGCACGGTGGTCTGGGTGCCGGCTGCGAGCACCTCGAAGGTGGCGGCTTGGTAAGTCAGGCCTTCCAGGCAGCGGGTCCAGGGATTGCCTTCGGCAAAGGGCGCATAGGCGAGGATCTGGCGCAGGTAGTCGCGGTTGGTCTCGACGCCATAGAGCAGGGTGTCGGCCAGAGCCTGATCGAGCGCAGCGTGGGCCGCTTCACGGGTCGGCGCATGGGTGATGAGCTTGGCGATCATCGGGTCGAAGTAGGGCGGAATCTCGCAGCCAGCCTCGACCCAGGTGTCGATGCGCAGAGCCTTGCGATCTGACTCGGGGAAATTCACGGCGGTCAGCAGGCCCGGACTCGGTTGGAAGTCGCGGCCCGGGTCTTCGGCGTAGAGGCGTGCCTGGACAGCGTGGCCGCGGGGATTCAAGTCCTTCGCCAGTGCCGACAAAGGTGCCAGATCGCCGGCGGCCAGCTCGATCATCCAGCGCACCAGGTCTACGCCCCAGACCTGTTCGGTCACGCCGTGTTCGACCTGCAGGCGGGTGTTCACTTCGAGAAAGTAGAAGCGCTCGGCCTCGGCGTCGTAGACAAACTCGACGGTCCCAGCGCTGCGGTAGTTCACCGCCTTGGCCAGCTTGATGGCGGCTTCGCACAGAGCCTCGGCCATACCGGTCGGCAGGTTCGGTGCCGGTGTTTCTTCCAGCACCTTCTGGTTGCGGCGTTGCACCGAGCAGTCGCGAACGCCCAGCGCGATCACCTCGCCCTGGCCATCACCGAATACCTGCACTTCCAGATGGCGGGCGCGCTGAATGTATTTTTCGATGAACACACCCGAATCGCTGAAGTTGTTCTGCCCCAGGCGTTTAACTGCGTCGAAGGCATCCGACAGCTGCTCGGCCGAGCGGCATACGCGCATGCCAATGCCGCCGCCGCCAGCCGTGCTCTTGAGCATGACCGGATAACCGACCTGTTGGCCGGCTTCCAGCGCTGCTTCGAGGCTCTCCAGCAGTTCGGTGCCTTCCAGCATCGGCACGCCGTGCTGCTTGGCCAGCGCTCGGGCGGTGTGCTTGAGCCCAAACACCCGAAGCTGCTCGGGCGTCGGTCCGACAAAGGCGATGCCGGCCGCCTCGCAGGCCTCGGCAAAGGCGGCATTCTCGGAAAGAAAGCCGTAGCCGGGATGAATCGCCGTCGCACCGGCGGCCTGCGCGATACCGAGGATCTTGTCGATCACCAGATAGGTATTCGATGCAGCGCCGTCACCGAGACTATGGGCTTCATCAGCCTGCTGGATGTGCAAGCTGGCGGCATCCGCTTCTGAATAGACGGCCACGCCTTTTACGTCCAGGGCACGCAGCGTGTGCAGAATGCGGCAGGCGATGGCGCCGCGGTTGGCGATCAGGAGTTTGTCGAACATCTTCATTCCCTCAGGGGGAGGCGGGCCGTCCCGCTTTCTTTCGTCGTCGCCCCCGGTCGTCCAGGGACTGAATCGTCTGTAGGGTGGTTTCAGCGAAGCGGCGGGCCGCTGTCTGGGGCTGTGCGAGTGGTTTTCGCAGGTGCTGAGTCGGGCGCATCCGGGACATGCGTTCTAGGCCGCTGGCCGGCGCGCGCCTGCATCAGGGGCAGCACATAACGCTGCAGCAGCGACATCAGTCCCATACCAGTACCTCGGCCGGCGTGGGGTTCCAGCCGTTGCACGGGTTGTTTAGCTGTGGGCAGTTGGATATCAGCACGATTACATCCTGCTCGGCTTTCAGCTCAACGTATTTGCCCGGGGCGGAGATACCGTCCTCGAAGGTCAGGCTGCCATCGGGCGTGACCGGAACGTTCATGAAGAAGTTGATGTTGGCGCCGACATCGCGTTTCTCCAGGCGACCGTCATGCAGGCTGGCGCGCAGGAAATTGTCGCGGCAGCTGTGCATGTAGCGCTTGTCCAGCGCGTAGCGCACCACGTTGCTCTCCTGAGCACAGGCGCCGCCGAGGGTGTCGTGGCGACCGCAGGTGTCGGCAACGATGGTTAGCAGCGGGTTGCCGAGGTTGGAGTAGAGCACCGTGCCGGTGGTGAGGTAGACCTTGTGCTGCTTGCGCAGGGTGCGCTGCGGGTCATAGCGCTCACGCGGGTTCGTGGCACTGAAGAACAGTGTATCGACCGCCTGATTGCCCTCAAGGTCGAGCAGGCGCAGGGTCTGGCCGGCCTTCACTTCGAACAGATAAGGCTCGCCGGCCGGGATCATATGGCGAAAGGTGGCAGCCTCGGGGTGCAAGTTGCTTTCGTGGATGGTCATGTTGGCGCCCCCTCAGATGTAGAGTCGTTCGGTGTTGTGGAAGCCGCGGGCGTTCTCCGGGCGCGAGGTGCGGCAAAGGACGCTGATACCGTCGCTGTCGACGCGGTGCCAGCTGAGCTGCACGGGTTTTGGCGCGTATTCGGGATTCGGGTCCATTGGGTGTTGCAAGCTGGTGAGCACTACCAGCGTGTCCATTGGCGCGTACAGCTCGAGATAGTCGCCGGCTTTGCTGTTGCCGGACTCGAAGCCGAAGCTGCCATTGGCGTCGACGGTGACCTTGCTGAACAGGTTGAGGGTCATCAACAGATCCTGCAGGTTCAGGTTCCACTTGCCCATTTCCACCAGCAGGTTGTCCGTGCCGTTGCGGAAGAAGCCGTTACGCAGCTCCTGATAGCGACCCTGGCCGTATTTCTCGGCGACTTCGTCTGCGTTCAGTACGCCACCGAAACTGTCATGCCAGCCGCAGGTGTCAGCGGTGATGCAGGCCAGGACCCGGCCCATGTCCGAATACAGGCAGTGGCCGGCGGTGAGTTTGGCGGTGTGCTGGCACTTGAGGGTGTCCGGCAGGTTGAGGCGCTCGCTTTTTTCGTACGCGTTGAACATCAGCAGGCTGACGTTGGCGCCGCCTTCGAGATCGGTCAGGCGCAGCAACTGACCGCGCTTGAGGATGAAAGAAGTGTGGCCGCCGCCGGGAACGAGTTCCTCGTACAGCGTGGGGCGAATGGCGAGTGAAGCACTCATGTCAGGCTCCTTGATTGTCGGTGTGCAGATGGCCCAGGTGCGTCGGCAGGTCGCCAGCAGAGGCGCGCGCAACGTGGCGATCGGTGTTCAGCGGGATGTCGTAAGTGACGCGTGCGCCATAGGCGCCGGGGGCGTGCGGATCAAGGCGGGTCTTGTCGAACACCAGAATGCGCGTGCCGAGGGTGAAGCCTTCGGAAAGGTCGTGGGTGACCATGAACACTGTCAGTCGGGTTTCACGCCAGAGCTCCAGCAGCAGCTCGTGCATGTCCTTGCGAATACCGGGATCAAGCGCGCCGAACGGCTCGTCCAGCAACAGCACGCGGGGCTTCATCACCAGTGCCTGGGCGATGGCCAGGCGTTGCTGCATACCGCCGGAGAGCTGCGCTGGGTACTTGTCCAGCGAGTGTCCAAGGCCCACCACGCGCAGGATCACTTCGGCCTGCTCGCGTGCTTCGCGCTTGCTGCGGCCGAACAGCCTGCCCAGTAGCGGGGCCTTGGGTAGCTCCAGTCCGAGGGCGACGTTGTCCAGCACCGACAGATGCGGAAACACCGAATAACGTTGAAATACGACGCCGCGGCTGGCGTCCGGCTCTCCGGCGATGGGGGCGTCGTCGAGCAGGATTTCGCCACGGCTGGGCCGCTCCTGGCCGAGCAACAGGCGTAGAAAAGTGGATTTACCGCAGCCGGAGGCGCCGACCAGGGTGCAGAACTCACCTTCATTGATGCTCAGATTCAGGCGTTCAAGTACCACCTGATCGCCATATTCCTGCCAGACGTTATTGACTCGTATGAATGGTTTGGCGGGTTGTTCGCCTACCGTGCGGATGACATCGCTCATGCCTTGGCTCCTTCGTACCAAGGGAAGGCCAGCCGGGTGAGCTTGCGCAGACCGAAATCCATGCTCCAGGCGAGCAGGGTGATCCAGGCCACATACGGCAGGATCACGTCCATTGCCAGATAACGGCGAACCAGAAAAATGCGGTAACCCAGGCCGTCAGTGGATGCGATGGCCTCGGCGGCGATCAGAAACAGCCAGGCCGAACCCAGCACCAGGCGTAGCGCGATCAACAGGCGCGGCAGCAGTTGCGGCAGCACCACGCGCAGGATCAGCGTCCAGGTGTTGGCACCCAGCGTCTGTGCCTTTATCAGCAACTCCGGCGGCAACTCCCGAGCGCGCTGCTCCAGATCGCGCGCCAGAACCGGGGTGACGCCAATGACGATGAGCATGACTTTGGACAGCTCGCCGAGGCCAAAGACGATGAACAGAATCGGCAGGATTGCCAGCGGCGGAACCATCGACAGCACCGTCAGCAACGGTGACAGGGGTGCGCTGAACAACGGCAGCGTTCCAGCCGCAACACCGAGGCACAAGCCGGCAACCGCTGCAATGCCGAGGCCGACACCCAGACGTTTGAGACTGGACGCGGTGTCCTGCCAGAACAGGTAGTCGCCGCTGCGTTTGTCCGGGGTGAACGCGAGGCGTTCCACTGCACTGGACATCTGCGTGAAGCTGGGCAGGAGCTTGTCGTTGGGGTTGGTTTCAAGCCGTTGTGCAGAGCTGGTCAGGTAGGTGAACAGCAGGATGGCAAAGGGCAGGATTACCAGCAGCGTCCAGCCGGTGCGGCCGGGAACGCGATTGATCAGACGCATGGGGAGTACCCCCTTTTGATTGGGGGGTGTTGCCGCGGGCCGGTCGTCTTGTCGAATCCGAGCGGTGGCATATAAGGGCCTCCAGTGAGTGGGCATGGCAAAGGAGCTGCGTGTCGAACGCCGTCTCCCGGGCTTTTATCCCGCCGTGTAACCTCACTGGAGGTCGCCAACTCTCGGACCAGCCACTCGCAACGCGAGCCGGAACCCTAGTCGGCTATTTCTAAATTTGTCTCGTCCCTGAGCCGCAGCTTCCTGGCATAAGTGGTTTTGCAAGAGCGGTGCCAAGCGCAGAGCCGCCTGGTTTGGGCCATTGCCACGCTGGCGGGCAGCTCTGGCGCGCCTTGATGGTGCAATGCGCGCGTAGCGTGCTTCCTTTCGAAGCATCGATTTGGAATAGGCGGCAGCTCAGGTGGGGCCGGGCGAAGTCGGACTTCGCCAGCAGCCATGTCCGTCGTTCTGACGTATCCCAAGAAATGCGCGCTTCACTGCGCCGTCAGGCACGCCGAGCCCGCTCAGTTATGGCGCTAATCTGCGTCGCCACGTTGTGGCCGCACCAGGATATAGCCGGTCCCAGATCATGTTTTCGTGCGCGAAGCGAACGCTGAGCGTTTGATCGAGACCGGGTGCGCATAGGCGTAAGCGTTAACCGGCAGCCGGAACGTTTTGCCGAGCCGATCAGTGTCGCTTGATAGTGGTTTGGGTATTTGGAGTACAGGAGGGGGTGCGAATCTGCCGACTTATTCGGTTTCTACAGATGCGGAGTTCATAAGGCGCGGTCCTGGACCGGAGCGACGCGTTGGAATCAGGTGGGGATAGAGCAGGGTGGGAGGGTCCGAGCAGGCGCTGCGTCCGCGAGGACGTCAGCGGCCCGGTTTCCTGGATGCAGTGACTTAGTTCACTGCGTCCTTCAGCGACTTGCCTGGCTTGAAGCCTGGCAGCTTTGCTGCGGAGATCTTGATCGTTGCACCTGTCTGCGGATTGCGGCCGTCACGGGCTGCGCGCTCTTTGACAGCAAAGGTGCCGAAGCCGACGAGCGTCACGCTGTCGCCGTTCTGCAGGGTGTTGGTCACGCTTTCGGTGAAGGCATCCAGCACACGAGTGGCAGTGCTCTTCGGTACATCGGCGGAGGCGGCGATCGCTTCAATCAACTCGGCTTTATTCACGGGTGTGGCTCCAGATTGGAATGGGTGGTCAGTATAAGCAGCGTCTTGCCCTGTCGCCTGCGGCAAATTTCCTCTTTTTCAAAAATATCCCGTGCGGGGCGACAAATCACTTGGTTGCCTGATCCAGACGCTTTTGTCTGGACATCGAAATTTTGGCTCCGGTTCATTGCCCTCCCGACCATTGGTAGCTTGCTGTCTGCTGGATGCGCCATAAGCGCCCCTCACGCAGCATGGAACACATGGTTCGAGATCTGAAGGCAGTAACCGTCTATTCACAGGCTGATTGGCTCGTCTTCAACTTCAATAATGGACGTCGATGCCGATCTCCAGAGGCTTGTCGCCTGGCACATCGAACCGGCTATCCTCGAACGCCGGTGGGCCCATCACTTTGGGGTTGTTGGACAAGCCATAGCCTTCGGTGGGAAACATGCCAAACCTGAGGTCCAATTCGCCGTTAGCGTTTTCGTCGTGGTAGGCCATCACGGCGTAATCACCGGCTGGAACGTCTTCGAACAGCACAGTGACAGTTCCGGCCTTGGCCGGCGACTCGCTGGAGGCGAATGCCTGGTCCGCTTTACGGAATGTCTTCGGGTCGGAGAACAAAGCCACGCGAACTGTGCCGCGATCGTGCTCGAGGTTGTTGAGTTTGACTGTCAACGGCTGGCCATCGGCGAAAGCCGCTTGACCTATCACCATTGCTACCAAGGTTAGCGCTACGCGCAGTGTCATCGGATTCGCTCCTGGTCGACGTGTCTATCGAATGAATCGAGGGCGGGCGTATGAAACTGCCCAAAATGTCTGGCGATAGTGCCGTGCTTCTAACGGATCGGCCAGCCAAACGGCTGACCAGTCAGTCTCGCCTTGTAGCCAATGACGCCGCCGTGGCTCCACGAACGCAGCAATGCGATGCTAGGCGCCAACGACCTATCGACCGAGCCCGCATGAACAAGACCCATCTTCAGACGCTGATAATCGACAAGCTGCAGGCCGATCTGGCTGTTGCAAAGGATGCACTGAAGGCCTCACACGAGGCGGCGACGCACGCCGAAAGCAAAGCGGAGAACAAGTACGACACCCGAGGATTGGAAGCCGCCTACCTGGCCGATGGGCAACGGAAGCGCGTTCACGAAATAGAGACAGCGATCTCAAGCTACCAAAACCTGCCCGTACGATCGCATCGCAATGAAGCCATCACCCTGGGCGCGTTGGTTTCGCTGGAGTCCGCTGACAGTTGCCGTTGGGTGTTCCTGGGGCCAGATGCCGCTGGGCTGAGTGTGACGGTTGAAGGCGAAGAAGTACTGGTGATTTCCCCGCGTTCGCCGCTGGGCAGGGCGCTGCTGGGCTGCGAGGAAGGTGATGAAGCCGAGATCAAGGTCGAGGGTCAGTCCCTTCGATACAGTCTGATAAGCGTCAGTTGAGTCAGCATCCAGCGCGCACGGAGCGGAAGGGCTCCGAAGCGCTATAAATCTGTTTATTATCATTTAAATCAGTTAGATAGGCGTTTTAATTAATGTCGATTATCGGTTTTTATCTCGAATTACCTGCTGAGCATGCGAGCCGCATAAATATCAGATAAACGATATCAAAAATACTCTATAACGTACTGATTTGAAACGTTAAAGATAATAATCACTCCCTGCCTTTCTTCTAGCTGAAGCCCTCGCTCTCAACAGTTCTGTCGAACCCTTTAAACATTTGCACGGGTGGCGCAGCGGCGGTTCCGCTAGCTAAATGCCACCCTTCAGCTCGCCTAGAAACAATTTGACGCATTCCGTTTAGCTGACTATCGTGCCGCATGCAGATGATAAGCAATCTCATTAGTATTTGCGGAGGTGATGGTGAACGCACTGACTCGCGTCGCCTACGACGGGCCTCGGGAAGGTTACAAATTCCCCCCGTCGTATCGATTCTATTCGCCGGCTGGGGGCATCGAAGCCAGCGGTTGTTTCAAAGTGATAGACACGCCGGCGGAGGGTGCCGGGCCATGCCTGGAGCGAGATGTCCAGCGTGGGTTCGCCGAAGCTCAGGCGGCGGGGCTGAGGAATCCGGTATTGGTCGGCGTGATCCCCTTCGATAAACAGCAACCTTCAAGCTTGTTCATTCCGCGACACATTAGCCATCTCCCTCCTACAGCACCGCCCACATCAATCTGCGGGTTTGGCTGTGGCAATGCCCGTCAGTGCATCGAGCAGCCCAACCAGGCCGGGTTTCAGCAGGCCGTTACCCGAGCGCTCGCGGCGCTTCGTAACGGGTGTCTCGACAAAGCGGTGCTGTCCCGTCTGTTGCAGCTCGAGTTCGACGAACCACCCTGCGCGGCAACGATCTTTCAGGGGTTGCGTCAGCAGAATCCCGAGGCGTACCACTTCTTCGCAGATCTGCCTGACGGTGGCGTACTGATCGGCGCCAGTCCCGAGCTGCTACTGCGCAAAACCGGCCAACGTCTGGAAACCAACCCCCTGGCAGGCTCGGCCCGCCGCCATGCCGAACCGGCGGACGACGAATACGCGGCGCAGTGTCTTCTTGACTCTGCAAAAGACCAGCACGAACACCGCTTGGTGATCCGCGATATGGAGCGCCAGTTACGGCCTATATGCCGGGAACTGCATATTCCCGACGCACCATCCCTCATGAGCACTGCGAAGCTATGGCACCTGTCCACGCGAATTGAAGGTGAGCTTGCCGAGCCCGTGTCAGCCCTCAAGCTTGCTTGCCAATTGCACCCGACCCCAGCGCTCTGTGGCTTTCCTACGGCAGCAGCCAAACAGCTGATCGCAGAACTCGAACCCTTCGATCGGGGTGTGTTCGGCGGCATCGTCGGCTGGTGCGACGCCGCCGGTAACGGCGAATGGGCTGTGGTGATTCGCTGCGGCGTGATCGACGAGCGGAAAGTTCGACTGTTTGCCGGGGCTGGGCTGGTATCGGAATCCTGCCCTGAGTCTGAATGGCGCGAGACCGGCACCAAGCTTGGCACCATGCTCGCGGCTTTCGGTCTCGACCGGGAGGCGGTATGAGCCTGGTTCCGTTTACACGCTGGCCTGAGGCATTCGCCGAGCGATACCGCCGGGCCGGCTACTGGCGTGGCGAACCGCTGAGCCAGATGCTCGTTGAGCAGGCCAGCACCCAGCCGGACGCCGTTGCCGTGATCGACGGTAGCAAGGTTATGAGCTACGCCGATCTGGACCAAGCTTCGACGAACCTGGCGCAGCGGCTGGCGAACCGCGGTCTGGGGCAGGGCGACCGCGCCCTCGTTCAATTGGGCAATCAGGCCGAGCTGTACGTTGTGCTCTTCGCCCTGATCAAGGCTGGAATCGCGCCCGTTAACGCATTGTTCAGTCATAACCGTCTCGAGCTGGTGGCCTATGCCGCGCAAATCCGCCCGCGACTGCTGATTGCCAGCAGGGCTCATTCACTGTTCACAGGAGATGCGTTTGTCGAAGAGCTAACGGAGAGTATTCCTGACCTTGATACCGTCTTGCTGCACGACGACCCCCATCCAGAGCTATGTCTGCAGAGCTGGTTCGAACCGGCCAAGGTATTGCGGTCGTTCCGACCGACACCGGCCGGCGAAGTGGCGTTCTTTCAGCTATCCGGTGGCAGCACCGGCACGCCAAAACTGATCCCCCGTACCCATGACGATTATCTCTACAGCGTTCGCCGCAGCGTCGAGATCTGTCAGTTCGATCGCGACACCCGTTATCTCTGTGCACTACCTGCAGCGCACAACTTTCCGCTGAGCTCACCCGGCGCTCTGGGCGTGTTTCTTTCTGGCGGCCGTGTTGTGCTGAGTCCGGATCCCGGTCCGGCCAGTTGCTTTCCCTTGATTGCTCAGCAGCAGGTCAACGTTACCGCGCTAGTGCCGTCGGCCTTGGCCATGTGGCTGCAGGCCGCACCGAGTAGCCACGGTGAGCTCGATTCGCTGAAATTGATTCAGGTTGGTGGCGCCAAGCTGCCGGAGGCCCAGGCCAGGCGTGTCCCTCAGGTATTGGGGTGCAGGCTGCAACAGGTCTTCGGCATGGCTGAAGGATTGGTCAACTACACCCGGTTGGATGATGGCGACGAGCATGTCTATCTGACCCAGGGCCAGCCAATGAGTCCAGCTGATGAGGTCAGGGTGGTCGACCGTCAGGGTAATCCCGTGGCCGTTGGCGAAGTCGGGGCGCTGATGACGCGTGGGCCGTACACGATTCGCGGTTACTTCCAAAGTCCTGAGCACAACGCCGTCGCATTCGATGCCGAAGGGTTCTATCGCTCCGGTGACCTGGTTCGTCAGCGGGATGACGGCTACATCGTCGTCGTCGGCCGGATCAAAGATCAGATCAACCGTGGTGGCGAAAAGATCGCCGCCGAAGAAGTGGAAAACCTACTGATGGCGCATCCCGCCGTAGCGCAGGCGGCGCTGGTTTCGGTGCCTGATGAGGCCATGGGCGAGAAGAGCTGCGCCTACATCGTCACCCACGACGCAACGCTCAAGGGAGTCGTGCTGCGCAAGTTTCTGCGTGGGCTCGGCCTTGCTGAATACAAGCTTCCCGACCGATTCGAGCACATCGACGCGCTCCCGATGACCGCAGTCGGCAAGGTGGATAAGAACCGCCTGCGCCGCCGCGTCGCTGAACAACTGACCGTTACCGAATAAGGATTCGTTTCATGGCAATTCCCATTCTGACGCCATACCGCCCGCCCAGTGAATGGAGCGCGAACAAAGTGCAGTGGTCGCTCGAACCGAATCGCGCGGTTCTGCTGATCCACGACATGCAAGCGTACTTCTGTGATTTTTGGGGCCAGGACAGCGCCTTCATCGACCAACTGGTTTCCCGTCTGGCACAGGTTCGCCAGCGCTGCAAAGCACTGGGGATTCCAGTCGTCTACACCGCCCAGCCAGGCGAGCAAGCCGATGCGGACAGGGCGCTGCTGAACGATATGTGGGGGCCGGGCATTACCCAATATCCCGAGCGTCAGACGGTCGTCTCTGGCCTGGCTCCCGCGGAGGATGACACGGTCTTGGTGAAATGGCGCTACAGCGCCTTCCAGCGTTCACCGCTGGAACACATGATGAATGAGCTAGGCCGCGACCAACTAATCATCGGTGGCATCTACGGCCATATCGGCTGCTTGATGACCGCATGTGATGCCTTCATGCGAGATATCCAACCTTTCATGCTGGCGGACGGTATCGCTGATTTTGGGGCGGCCGAACACGAGATGGCTCTGAATTACGTGGCGACGCGATGCGGCAAGGTAGTGACTTGCCGCGAAGTGTTCGAACTGGGCTCGGTAAACCGGGCATTACCGAGCAGGGAAGAGCTAGAGGCCCGGTTGCTGTCGATGCTCGACGAGATGGATGAGCCCTTCGATCCGGACGAAAATTTGCTCGACTATGGTATGGATTCGATCCAGATCATGACGCTGCTAAGCGAATGGCGCGAGCAGGGCCTTGAGCTGAGCTTCACCGATCTGGCCAAGACCCCGACGTTGAACGGCTGGTGGGCCCTGATCAGCGAGCACGGAGGTGCCCGATGAGAGCGCTCGGGACTGCCCAGCAAGGGCTCTGGTTCGGCTACCTGCTCAACGAAGACCGCGCCATGTTCAATACCGCTGAATGCATAGCGTTCGCCGGCAAGATTCATGCAGAGACGCTGATTGCTGCGGTGCAGCAGGCAGTGCGGGAGTGCGAGGCGCTATCCGGGGTATTCGTGGCGGATGAGGACGCAGCATTTTTCAAGCCCTGCGAACTGCCAGTTATTGTGCAACAGGTCCAGGTTCCGGTGACGGACGACCCGGAAGAGTGGGCCCGTGATTGGGCCATGCGCGACATTCGCGTACCGATCGATCTTGAACGCGAACTACCGTGCCGGTTCGTGTTGCTACAGGCAGGAGGTCGCGACTTTCTCTACAGCTGTGTGCATCACATTGCCCTGGATGGTTACGGCACCAACCTGCTTTACCAGCGAATCGCCGAGCTCTACGGCGCCGCACTGAACGGTGACCCAGCGCCCGCCAATGGGTTTGGCCGATATGAAGATGTGCTCAAGGAAGATACCGAGCGTGACGATCAGGGCCGCACTGCCGCTGCGCGCGGTTACTGGCTCGAGACCTTGTCACGCATGCCGGAGCCGGCCAGCTTCAGCGAACGCAGTGCGCCCATTTCGGCGTCGTTCATTCGTTATGGCGCCCCGTTCACAGAACCTTTATGGCGGGCTCTCAACCAGGTTGCCGAAGCTCACGGCGTGGGCTGGCCGGACCTCCTTCTAGCAGGTATATCCGCTCATCTCAGGCAGGTGAGCGGGGCGCGCTCCCAGGTACTGGGGCTGATGGTGATGAATCGCATCGGCTCGGCATCATTCAATGTGCCGTGCATGCAGATGAACATCGCACCCTTGTGCCTGGATCTGCCGGACGATGCCGACCTCATCGACAGTGCAAAGACCATCGGCAAGCTGCGGCGGAGCAGTCGCAAACATCAGCATTACCGCTACGAATCGCTGCGTCGGGACCTCGGTCGTGTTGGTGGAGAGCAGCGCCTGTTTGGCCCTTTGATCAACATCATGCCGTTCGACCGTCCACTGACTTATGGCAACTGCCCGGCGCGAACGCTGAACTTGAGCGCCGGGCCGGTTGAGGATCTGACGCTGGAAGTCCAGATCGGCGCCGACGGTATGCCAGTACTCGACTACGACGCCAATCCGGCCTGCTATAGCCTCGACCAAGTGCGCGGCCTGCAGGCGGAGCTGTTCGATCTGCTCGAATGCTGGCTGGCCGAGCCGCAGCAGCCACGAGCTGTGCTGCTCGAAGAGCTGTTTGCAGTTCGCCGAGCCTGGCAAGTTATTAAGGCTCCGTGCACTGCGTCCTATGTGCAACCGAGCAACGTGTTAGATGCCATACGCCTACAGGCACAGACCCAGCCCGAGGGTATCGCGCTGGTTCAGCATGAGCAGGCGCTGAGTTACGGCGAACTGCAAGCTCGGGCCGAAATGGTCGCTGCCGCGCTTGTCGATGAGGGGATTGAGCCTGGCCAGCGCGTCGGGGTGATGCTGAGCCGGTCGCCACAGGCGATCCTTGCTCAGATGGGGGTCCTGCTCGCCGGTGCGGTGTATGTGCCGTTGGACCCGGAGCAGCCCGCCGATCGACAAAGGCTAATCTGCGCGACGGCAGGCCTGGCTCTGGTCATCACTGAGGCAGCTTATCGGCATCGGTTGGCGGACATACACTCAGGCCCGATCCAACTGATCGGATTGCTGACCTCGGCCAACCGGACGTACGCCCCGCGCAACAACGATGCGGGCTGTTATTTGATGTTCACCTCCGGTTCGACAGGTGCGCCGAAGGGGGTTGAAGTCAGCCATCGCGCACTAGCGCATTTCGTTCACGCGGCTCGGCAGCGCTACGGCATCGATTCAGCCGACCGTGTCCTGCAATTCGCACCGTTCAACTTCGATGCGAGCATCGAAGAAGTCTTCGTCAGCTTGTCGGCCGGGGCGACATTGGTGCTGCGTACCGACCCAATGTTGCAGTCGATGTCCTCGTTTGTAGAGGGGCTGGAGCAGCTGGCGATCAGCGTAGTCGACCTGCCCACGGCTTTTTGGAATGAGTGGGTCGTGGCGTTGCGCAGTGGTCAAGCGCAGATTCCAGCATCGCTCAAGACGGTGATCATAGGTGGCGAAGCGGTATACCCCGAGCAGCTTCAGGCCTGGCAGCGCGTCGGGCGGCACGATGTTCGTCTGATCAACACCTACGGCCCGACTGAGACCACGGTTGTAGCGACTAGCTGTGATCTGCAAAGCATCGAACCCAATCGCGAGCGGCTGCCTATCGGCCAACCATTGGCAGGTGTCGAGGCGCTGGTTCTGGAGCGAGGAAATCGCCCCGGATCGGAAGGTGAACTGGTGTTGTTTGGTCCGCAGCTGGCCAATGGTTACCTCAACAGCGACTCGCCGGCGTTTGCCCATATTCGCATTGGGGACGAAACGATGCGGGTCTACCGCACCGGTGACCGCGTGCGTCTGGTAGACGGCCAGCTGGTGTACCTAGGCCGACTGGACAACGAATTCAAGATCAGCGGCTATCGCATCCAGCCGGGGGAGGTCGAGGCCCGGATGCTGGCACTACCGGGTATAGACGAAGCGTGTGTGCTGGGCCTGGAACTCGATGCCGGGGTGCGTCGGTTGGTGGCGTTTTTCGCTGGCCCGCAGGACAACGTTCGAGCAATCAAGCGCGAGCTGAGCGCTGTACTGCCCGCAGCAATGGTGCCGACCGATTACCGTCATTTCGACGTCCTGCCCCGCACCGGTAGCAACAAGATCGACCGTAAGCGCCTTCAGCAGGCCTACGTGCAAGGCACGTCCGAACGCGTATTGAACGACGAGACGCAGCGGCGCGTCAGTGCTATCTGGCAGCAAATCCTCGGGGTGAGCGGCATTCAACCGGACGACAATTTCTTCGAGCTCGGAGGGCAGTCATTGCAGACCATCCAAATCGTCAATCGACTTGGTGCGGAGTTCGGCACTGCCGTAAAGGTCTCCGACGTCTTCGATCACCCGCAGCTGGCGGACTTCTGCAGCTTTTTGGACAGCCGGCTGCAGCAACGAGAAGAACTCGTGGAAATGGTCTGGTGAAAGGGGGCGGGCAAATGAATGAGCAGATGAGTTTCAACGGGCGCAGCATTTGGGTTACCGGAGCCGGACAGGGGATCGGCCGCGCCGTGGCTGAAGGTTTTGCGCGGCTGGGTGGCCAAGTCATTGGTTTCGACCGCACCTTTTCCGAACGTGACTACGGCTTCACCACTTACCTCCTTGATGTCGGTGACGCGGACGCGGTGCGCCACGCGTGCCACGAGCTGCTGGACGGGCAACAGCGGGTTGATGTCTTCGCCAGCGTCGCGGGCATCTTGCGGCTTGGGGCTATTGATGAGCTGAGTTTGGCCAACTGGGACGATTCGATGCGCGTCAACGTGTCCGGCCCTTTTTATCTGCTACGCGAACTTATCCCGCGGTTCAAGGCGCAAGGCAGCGGAGCGGTGGTGGCGGTGAGCAGCAACGCGACCCACGTTCCGCGCATGCAGATGGCTGCGTACAGCGCATCCAAGGCTGCACTCACCAGCCTGGTCCGAACCGCGGGTTTGGAGCTGGCCGAGCACGGCGTGCGCTGCAACCTGGTCTCGCCGGGGTCTACCGATACCGCCATGCAGCGCGGCATGTGGCACAGCGAGGACGCGCGAGAACGGACCATCGCGGGCTTCCCTGAGCAGTACAAGCTGGGGATTCCGCTGCGCAAGATCGCCACGCCAGAAGAGGTCGCCCGCACCGTGCTGTTCCTTGCATCGGACCTGGCGAGCCACATCACCTTGCAGGACATCGTCGTCGACGGCGGCGCCACCCTGGCGGCCTGAGACTCCGAGAGGTAGCAGATGCAAAACAACATAATCGGCCTGCTGAAGCGCTTGGCTCAGCAGGGGGTGCACCTTGCGCTCAACGATCAGCAGCAGCTGGTTTCGCAGTCGAGCAAAGAGGCAATGACCCCCTCGCTCGGGCAGCAGATTCGTGACAACCGCGACGCCATCATCGAGTGCTTGAGGGCTCAACACGCGTTCATTGAGCCGATCGTGCCGCAACATCTCAGCGTAGGTCCGCTGTCTTCCTCCCAGAGCGGGCTCTGGTTCATCGAGCAGTACGAGCAGGATTCCCACCTGTACAACATGCCCGTCTTCTTCCGCCTGACGGGCGAGCTGGATGTGGCGGCGCTGGAGTTCGCGTTCGATGCGCTGATAGCTCGTCACGCCAGTTTGCGTACGCGCTTCCAGCGCAGCGCCGATGGTCGAGGCGAGCAGGAGATACTCCCGCATACCGGGTTCCATCTGGCGCGGGAGAATCTGAGCTCCCTTGAGCCACAGGCCCGTGAGGACCGAGTCGCGCAGCACGTGCGGGAAGAGATCGAGCGTCCGTTCGACATCACCAGTGGGCAACTGACGCGCGTCACGCTGCTGGAGCTGGGCGAGCGCGAGCACGTGTTGATGATCAACCAGCACCACATCATCTCGGATGGCTGGTCGGTGAAGAACATGTTCGCGGACCTCAAGACCGCTTTTCTCGCTTACCAGAATCGCGAGCCGCTTAACTGGTCGTTGCAAAACGTAGGCGAGGCAGGTAAGACGAGGCAAACACAGCCAAAGAAGCGGAGTTTACGTTCGGTAAATGAGCATTCTGAGGCTGTGTTGAACGACGTATTGCCAACGCAGGTAGCTTTGCAGGGGCCAGTTCGCTGGAACGAGCCCGCACTGACCTACATCGATTACGCACTCTGGTTCAACTCGCCCCTGTTCCGTGACTATCACGAGCAGTTCAAGCCGTTCTGGGTCGAACGCCTGGCGGGCATCCCCGAGGTACACAGCCTACCGCTAGACAAAGCCCGGCCCGCCCAACCCGCCAGCGGTGGCGAGGTGGTGTTCTCGACCATCGACAATACGCTCTGGGGGCGCTTCAAAGGTCTGTGTCAGCAACACAACACTTCCGCTTTCATCGGCTTGCATGCGCTGTTCGCGCTGCTGCTGGCACGCCATTCAGGTGAGCGCGACATCGTCATAGGCACTCCATTGGCGTACCGCGAGCGGGCGGATATCGAGCCTTTGGTAGGTTTCTTCGTCAATACGCTGGTGTTGCGCACCCAGCTTCCCGAGCAGCAAAGGTTTATCGACTATTTGCAGCAGTGCCGCACTGACGACCTCGAAGCGTTCGATCACCAGCTCTATCGGTTCGAGGCGCTGAGCGAAGCATTGGGCATGGACCGCTACACTGCGATCAACCCGATCTTCCAGATCATGCTGGTGTATCAGGCACGGGTTGACTTCAATGACCTGATCCCCGGCTGTGACGCGGTTGAGGAGACCTCGCCGGTACTGCCTGCCAAGACCGATATTTCGGTCAAGGTCACCGAGCTTGTGCATTCGGTACGAGTCGATTGGCTTTACGCGACGGCGCTGTTCGAACGCAGCAGCATCGAAGGATATGCGAGTGGGCTGCTGAATCTGTTGAAGGCTGTGGTCGATGCACCGGAGCAGGACGTCTGGCAGCTGCCCATGCACGATCCTTTATTGCTGGAGCAGACCGCTGAGCGTCTGTCAGCATTGCCCGCGAATTTTCCCGAAAGACTGACCGCGCTTTCGCTGTTCAGCGACATGGCTCGGCTACATCCAAATCGCCCCGCGCTGCAGCAGGGGGAAGGCTATGTCAGTTATGCGGAGTTGGACGCCCGTGCCAACCGGCTTGCCAACTGGTTGCAGGTTCAGGGCAGCGCGCCGGGCGATCTGATTGGCGTTCTTGCGCGGCGTGAAAACGCCTTTACGGTCGCGTTACTTGCCTGCTGGAAAGTCGGTGCGGCCTATGTCCCATTGGACCCTAGCTATCCCCAGCAGCGCCTTAGCTACATCATGCGGGACGCCAAGTTGCAGCTGGTAATCGGGCAGGGATCAGCACCATTCGAGCTGGAGCCGACCCAGCGTTGGGTGGATCTGGCCAGCCAGGATATCCAGGCGCAGCTGGATGCGCAGCCGCCAACCGCGCCGCCGCTCGAGCATGACCCGCAGCAACTTGCTCAGGTGATTTACACCTCCGGTTCGACCGGCATGCCGAAGGGCGTGATGATCGAACATGGATCGCTGGTCAACCTGTTGCTCGACCATGGTCGGCGGCTCGATGTCGCTCCGGGTGATCGAATGCTGGACTGCATGTCGTTGTCGTTCGATGCGGGCAACATGTGTGCGCTGGTGCCGTTGGTTCACGGTGCGTGCCTGCTCTGGGCGGACCCCGGCGAGGGCCTGCTGGACGAGATCGAACGCACCGAAACCACACAGATGATCTTCCCCACGGCGCTGCTCGCGACACTGTCGGGGCGCCCATTGCCGGCCATGAAAGCGGTGGGGTTTGGCGGGGAGGCTTGCCCGTCTGCGATTCCGCAGCGTTGGGCAAGTCAATTCCGCTTGATCGACATGTATGGCCCGACAGAAGCCACCGTTACGGCGCTGACGAAGACGCTCACTGCAAGCACTCGCTTGACCATCGGCCGGCCTATAGACGGGATGCAGGCTGTGATTCTGGATCGGCATGGCGCTGTATGTCCGACAGGGGTTCCGGGTGAGCTCTGTCTTGCGGGGCTGGGGCTGGCTCGTGGTTACCTCAACCAGCCGGAGCGCACAGCAGAGGCGTTCCGTGAGCATGATATCGCCGGGGTGAAGCTGCGGCTGTACCACACCGGGGACCGCGCACGGCTGTTGGCGAGTGGTGAGTACGAGTACCTGGGTCGTCTGGATGCGCAGATCAAACTGCGCGGCTATCGCATCGAGCCGGGCGAAATCGAAGCCCAGTTGCAGGCCAGCTGTGCTGGCCTGCAGGAAGTAAAGGTCATCGTCATCGGTCAGGGCGCGCGTCAGGCGCTGGTCGCCTACGCCACGGTAACCGCTGGCGAACCGACACCCGAGCCAGACGCAGTATTGCAGGCAGCAGCCCATCGACTGCCTGAATACATGGTGCCCAAGCGTCTGATCATTCTCGACAAAATGCCACTTACAGCCAACGGCAAGCTGGATCAGGGGCTGCTGCCAACGGTTGAACTGGGCGATGCCGAACAGATGGTACCGCCTGCTGGCGATCTGGAACGACAGGTGCTGGAGATTTGGCAGGGTGTGCTGGAGCAGCCGCTGGGCGTTGAAAGTGATTTCTTCCGGTTGGGCGGCGATTCGATCCTGAGCATTCAACTGGCCACACGCCTGCGCGATGCCGGTTATCCCTGCAGCGTAAAAGAAGTATTCGAAGCGAAGACCGTGCGCCGACTGTGCCGTGTGCTCGAAAAACCTCGCGAGACCCAGATGATCCGCGCCGAGCAGGGTCTTCTCGCTGGCGATTTCCCTCTGCAGCCGATCCAGCAGTGGTTTTTCGACCAGCCGTTCGCTCAACCCCAGCATTGGAACCAGGGTGTAGTGCTGAGTCTTCCGACCGAGGTGAGTCAGCTCCAGCTTATGGATTACATGCGGCAATTGTTAGCTCAGCACGATGCGCTTCGGCTGGTAGTTATGCCGTCGGGCCAGTGTTACCGCGAATTTTTGCCGTTGCCCGAGCCTGCATGGCTGGATGCGGCAGCGCTGGGCGAGTCGGGATTACAGCACGCGCTGACCGAACTGCAATCTCGCTTTGATGCAGCGAGCGCGCGAACGCTCGCGTGGGCCGTTATCGAGAACTTGCCGAACGGCCAGCGAGGGCTGTTCATCGCTTTTCACCATCTGGTCATCGATGCGGTTTCATGGCGCATTCTGATTGGAGACCTGCAGCGATTGGCCCGCGGCGATGCGTTGCCGGACAAGACCAGCAGCTACCGACAATGGGGCGAGGGGCTCGCTGCCTATGCAGTGCGTGCCGAAGCGCAGCTGCCGTACTGGCGAGAGCAGGTCGGTGCCATGGGTGAGGCGTCTGGAAACCAACCGTTCCCTCTCGATTGGTCCTCCAGTGAGCGATCCGAACCGCAACTGTTGCAGCTGGACGAAGCCGCCACCCGGCTATTGACTCAGAACACGACCAAACGATTTAACGTCGACGTTCGGGAGTTACTGCTGGCTGCGCTGACCCGCACGCTGGTGGAGCTAGGTCTCGGTGAACAGCAGTGCATCATGCTGGAAGGCCACGGCCGCGAACCGATCGATGCCGGGCTGGACGTGAGCCGCACGGTGGGCTGGTTCACCAGTATGTTCCCGGTAAGGGTGCACAACCAGTCGGACTGGCCCTCGTTGGTTCTGCATGCCGCCGACCAGTTGCGCCAGGTGCCAGACAAGGGCGTTGGCTATTTGCCGCTGCGCAGCAATCCGGCGCTTCGCGAGAGTCTGCCGTTGCCCGCCGTCGCGCTGAATTACCTTGGCAGTTACCAGAGCGGAGCGGGGCAGTGGCACGCATTGCGACTGCCGGCGGGCAACCCGAGCGGTGCAGGCAACCTGTCAGCAGAACTGATCAGCCTTCATGGTGGCGTATTTGACGGCCTGCTGACCTTGAGGCAGATCGGCAGTTTGCGCTCGGACCTGGGAACCCGCTTGTTGCAGTTGTTGCGGGCGAATCTGCAAAGCCTGGCTGCACTGGGGGGTGAGCTGCTATGACGTCACTGAACGCGCATCTCGCCCACGTCTTTATCCGCCACGCCGAGCGGCCAGCGCTTGGATGCCTCGGCGTCAGCTTCAGCTATGTCGAGTTGCAGTCTCGAGTTGCCGCCATTGTCTTGCAGTTGCGCGAGGCGGGCCTGACTGCAGGTGATCGCGTCGGGCTGCACCTCGCTCGAGGCCCGGATCTGATCGCTGCGCTCCTTGCGTGCTTGCATGAAGGCCTGTGCTTTGTGCCCCTCGAGCCTGAGTTTCCCCTTGACCGTCTGCAAGGCATAGCCGACGACGCGCGCGTGCTCTTCGTCGTTCAGGATGAGCAGCCGTCGCGCTCGCTGACTCCTTCGTTGCGCCTGACGCCCGGCCTGGCAGAGATGCCGGAGCCGCCGGATCTCGATGACGGGTTGCCCGCCTACATGATGTTCACCTCCGGCTCCACCGGAAAACCTAAGGGCGTCGTGATTGGGCGGGCGGCGTTAAGCAACTTTCTCGACGCAGCGACGCGTCGTGTCGGGGTTGGCCCTGATACCCGTTGGCTGTTTACCACCACGCCGGCCTTCGATATTTCTCTGCTTGAGATGCTCGGGCCGCTATGGATGGGCGGCTATGTCGAAGTGGTCTGCGCGCCAGCCCACAAGGACCCGGTAGCGATGCTGCAATTGCTCGATAGCCGGCCGGACCTGAACACCCTGCAGGCAACACCCGCGTTCTGGCGAATGCTGCTCAAAGCTGGATGGCAAGGTCGTAAAGGGCTGGTCGCGCTCTGTGGTGGTGAAGCCTTGGACGCTACGCTTGCGGCGCAGCTCAGTGAAACGGCGGGGCAGCTCTGGAACTGCTATGGCCCCACCGAGGCGACAGTCTGGTCAATGATGGCGCAGGTCGAACAGCCATTGGCCGGCCACAGCGTACGGCTCAGCCAGTCACTCGACGGCTACCGCCACTGGGTACTCGACGAAAGCGGCAACGAAGTCGGGCCGGGCGGCGAGGGTGAGCTGTGTATCGAAGGGGTGTCTCTGGCACAGGGCTACTGGCAACGCAGCGACCTGAGCGAGCAGGCCTTCATCAGCTGGCAAGGGCGTCGTCTATACCGTACCGGGGATCGGGTTCGCCACATCGCTGATGATGAATTCCAGTATCTCGGACGTCGTGATGATCAGATCAAGCTGCGCGGCTTTCGAATCGAACTTGGCGAAATCGAAGCCAATCTGCGGCGCATTGATGGCGTGCAGGATGCTGCGGTGCGGTTGCAGGGTGAAGGGGACGAGGCGTGCCTGGTCGGTTATGTGGAGACACGTGCCGAAGGTGCGCCCGGTCGGGTTCAGATTCGCCGAGCACTGCACCTGAGCCTGCCGCACTACATGATTCCGAGTCGCATCGTCCTGTTGGAATCACTGCCGAAAACACCGAGTGGCAAGATTGACCGCAAGCGTCTGCCCGAACCGGCCTGATTGGTAAGCTCTACCCCGTGGCCAAGCGGCCACGGGGTGTATCTACGTCAGTTCTTTGCGACTGGCTCGGCGTCCGTTTTGCCGACGATGGATTCCACATCTTCGATCACCTGCAGAGCGGCCATCGGCCCACCCAGGGAGGTCCACAAGGATCCATCAACGGCGGCGAAACGCTTGGCCTGGATCGCGGAAAGCTGACGGAAGGCCGGAGTTTCTTCCGCCTGGCGGAGCGCCTCGACGGCTTCACCGCTGGTAGCCAGCGTGCCGATCACCAGCCAGTCCGCATCGAGCAGTTCAAGCGATTCAAGGCTGAGCGCCATGGAATGGGTATGGCCGGGATCCTGCTGGTGAGCTGGGCGTACCAGGCCAACATCTTCAACGACGGTGCTGGAGAAGGCGTCTTTGAACATGTAGGACGGACCCTTAGGATTCCAGCGAACAATGCTGAACGTCTCGCCTTGATGATCCTTCAGATTCTCACGTGCTTCGGCTACCCGCGTTTCGTATCGGTCCAGCAAGGCCTTGGCTTCAGCATCCTTGTTCAGGACGTGCGCCGTTCGCTGCATGCTCGCTCGCCAAGGTTCCGCCCATTTGAAGGTCATGACGGTCGGCGCGATCTCGTTGAGTATCGCCAACTGCTCTGGCTTGACCGGACCGGTGAGGATCAGATCCGGTTCCAGTTCAAGCAGTGTCTCCAGGTTGGGGTTGTCCAGATCACCAACGACCTTGATGCCTGACGGCACCTTGCCTTCCAGGTAACGCGGCGGTGCAGCCTGGCCGCGTCCGTTGACGGTGCCGATCGGCGTCACCCCCAGTGTCAGCGCCGTATCCAGATCGATTTCGTTGAGCGTGACAACACGCCCAGGCTCGGCCGGAACGGTGACGGTATTGCCGAACGCATCTTCCACTTCTCGGGTGGCGGCGTGCGCACTGAGGGTCATCAGCCCCGCTAAAAGTGCAATGGTGAAATGCCAGGGGGTTCGTTTGATCATTGGGTCGTGTCCTTTTCAACAGGTTCGAGCACCGCTGGGGTGCTGGTGGCTGATCGTGCTGCGGAGGGATGCGCAGACGCTGCGAGCGAACGGCGACGTGGGACGATCACCGGGGCGCCGTCACCAGGCGCAGGCAGAATGTCCACCTCTGTCTGATAAAGGCGGTCCACCAGCGCTTTGGTCATCACCTCGCGTGCTGGCCCCATGGCTTGAATCTGGCCGTCGGCGAGCGCAATCAGGTCGTCGCAATAGCGCGCGGCGATGCCCAGGTCATGGATGACGATCAGTACCGTGCGGCCTTCGGCTGCGATTCGGTGGACTGCTTCCATGACTTCGGCCTGGTGGCCGATATCCAGTGCGCTGGTGGGCTCGTCTAGCAGAATCAGATCGGTGTTCTGCGCCAAGATCATGGCTAGCCACGCTCGCTGCGCCTGTCCGCCGGAGAGCGAGGAAGCCTGGCGATGCCAGATGGCGTCGAGCTGCATGGCGGTACGTGCGCGGTCGACCTGGTGCGCATCCTCATCAGTCCACTGGTTGAACCAGCCTTGATGCGGATGCCGGCCGTACTGCACCAACTGCTCGACACGAATTCCTTCGGCCATCACGGGGCGCTGCGGGAGAAACGCCAGCTGACGAGCGAGGCTTTTCATCGAGTAACGGGAAAGCGACTGCCCATGCACGTGGATTTCGCCACGCTGCAAGGGCAGCTGACGCGCCAATAGCTTGAGCAGGGTCGATTTGCCGCTGCCGTTCGGCCCGACGATTCCGATCAACCGGCCCTTGGGCAGCGAGAACGTTAGGTCGTCCAGGACCACCTTGTCCTGATAGGCGAAATGAAGGTGTTCGACGCTCAGTACCGTCATCAGTCAGCTCCTCGTCTGTCCTTGAGCAGCAATGCCAGCAGCAGAATGCCGCCAAGTAGCCGTGTCATGATGCCAGTGGGGATTTCTGCCGGCTGCGCCAGTACCCGAACCAGGGTGTCACTGCCCAACAGCAGGACCGCTCCGCAAAGAGCCGATAGCCAGAGCGGGGCCAGGTTATCGCGCGCCAGCCACGACGCCAGAATGGGTGCTGCCATGGCGATAAACACCACTGGCCCCCCAATCGCTGTGCCCAGCGAGGCCACCAGGATGGCCAGGCCCAACACACCGAGCTGCACCAGCGGCACGCGGATGCCCAGGTTCTGCGCAGTGGCGTCGCCAAAGCGCAACAAGGCGAGGGGGCGATTGACCAAGGCCATCAGCGGACACAGCGCGAGCAGCACCATGGCGATTGGGTTGACGGTCTGGTAGCTGACGCCAGCGAAGTGCCCCATGGTCCAGAGATAGAGACTGCCCAGGTGCACCAGCGGTTGAGTGGACATGGCGAAGTCACCGATCGCCCCGAGTAGCTCCGACAGCGCGATACCAATGACAATGAACAGATAGCCTTGCTCACCGGGGCGCCGACACAGGGTGAACAACGCCACAGCGGCCAGCACCGCGCCGAGCGGTGAAGCCCACCAGGGCCAGCTACCTAGCGTCAGGTACAGTGAAAAACCCACTACTGCCAGGGAGGCGCCTTCGTTCACACCGATCATGTCTGGTGTCGCCAGACGATTGCGCACCAGTGTCTGTATCAGGCAGCCCGCCATGCCCATGGCGAGGCCGGCAACGATGGCGGCTGCCACCCGCGGCATACGGATCTTGAACACCATGATCTCGTGCAGCTTGCTGCCATTGCCGAGCAGGGTGGCAATCACATCTTGTAGGCCCATCTTGCCGGAGCCCAGACTGATCGCCAGCGTAGCCAGTACGGTAAGCACCAGGGTCAGCAGGCCACACATCAGCCAGTTGCGGCGATGCAGCAGCAGGCTCAGGCCGCCGATGCGCAGGGCCCATACGCCACTGGGAGTGGTTGATTCCATTCTTACCTCACCGCCAACAGAGAGCGGAAGCCACCGCGCAAGACGATAGCGATCAGCGCCGGCGCGCCAAGCGCGGCCAGCAAGGTCCCGACGGGCAGCTCGAAGGGCTGCAACAGCCAGCGGGCCAGAACGTCAGCTGCCAGCAAAAACAGCATGCCGAACAGCGTTGAGAACAGCAGCTGTCGGAGCAGGGCGACCGGCTCGATCAAGCGAGCGCAATACGCAGCCAAGAACCCCACGAAGCCAACGGGTCCGGCTAACGAGATCGCACAGGCCGTAAGCAAGGTCGACGCGACCAGTACGCCCAGTCGCACCCACGTCGTGTGAATACCCAAGGCCCGGGCCTGGCTGTCACCCATCTGCATCAGGGTCAGTTGTCGGCACAGCAGCCCAGCAAGCGCAAGGCCTATCAGCGCGACGGGCGTGACGGTGCCCACCGCATCGAGCCGGGTGGCCGAGAGGGAGCCCAGATTCCAGAACCGAAACTGCTCCAGCGCCACCCGTGTCGACAGCAACATGAAATTCGAAAGGCCGCCGAATATCGCAGCCAGCGCCACGCCAGCCAGAATGAGTTTCAACGGGCTGGCCTGGCCCAGCATGAGGCCGATGCCGAGTACCACGAGATTACCCAGCAGGGCACCGGCACCGGACCAGAGCAGGTAGCCCTGTGTAGATTCGACGCCGTAGAAAATGAGGCCGATGACCAGACCCAGTACGGCGCCGGCATTTACGCCGAGCAAGCCGGGTTCGGCCAACGGATTACGAGTCGCGCTTTGCAACAGCGAGGCGGCAATGGCAAGACTTCCGCCAACAACAAGCGCTGCCAGCGTGCGTGGCAAACGCAGTGTTTCTACGACCATGGCGAGCTTTTCATCCGCCACGGCGAGTTGGTCTCCTAGCAGAAAGTGCAGCACATCCACCGCGCCGTAGACTCCGGCGCCGGTGCTCATCGAGATCACCAGCAAACTCATCAGAAGCGCGCCACCCATAACGAGGACAGCTTGCTGGTAGCCGGGGAAAGTCGCGTCAGTTCGTGTCATTGGTTTTAAGCAAATTCCTGAACCCGGCAGCGAGCTGCCGGGGTGTAGCGGGGGTTAGATGTCGTAACTGAAGCCAACGAACACCGTGCGGCCCATGAGGATGTTGTCGACTGACTGGGCGACATCGTCGCGCTTCTCGTTGGTCAGGTTGTTCATGCCCGCTTTCAAGGAAAGCTCGCGGGTGGCCTGATACCTCGCACCAAGATTCAGCTGATGGAACGCACCGCTTTCAACGTTTGGCTGGGCTGCCGAGACGTAGAGGAGTTGGCTACCGGTGTACTGGTAATCCAGATTCAGCCCCAAATCCGGCATGGCCTGCCAGTCGAAGCCGATGTTGGCGACATGCTGCGGGCTATTGCGCAGCTGTTCGTCGGTATCTCGATCCTCTGCATCCGAATAGGTGTAGTTCGCCCGCAGTCCCATGGTATCGCTCAGGTTATAACGACCTTGCAACTCGTAGCCCTGAACGCGCGCCTTGCTGACGTTGCTATAGGTCATCACGGCAGGTCGGTAGCCGACACGCCAGGTGTCGGTGATGATCATGTCGTCGATATCGTTGTTGAACAGCATGATGCCGGCCTCAACGCGCTCGTTCTGGTAGAGCGTACCGATCTCGTAGCTGGTTGCTGTCTCGGGCTTGAGGTTCGGGTTGCCGACCAGCGTACACATGCCACGGCAGGCCAAGACGCCATAGGTTTCGTCAGACTGATAAATGCTTGGTGCCTTGAACGAGCGACCCACGCCGCCTTTGATTACCCAGTTGTCGGTGAGGTTGTACACGCCGTAGGCGCGAGGGCTGAATTCGCTGCCGAAGCTGTCGTGGTCATCCAGACGTCCACCCAGGGTCACGTCCAAATCACCGATAGAAAACTCGTCTTGCAGGTAGACAGCCTTCTGATCGACCTCGGTTTCGCTGCCCAGGTTCTGGTTGTGTGCCAGCTCGGTACGGCGCAATTCACTGCCGAGGGTAAGAAGGTGGTTGCCGAGAAATGCGGTCACCTGGCCGTCAACGGTGTGGTTCTTCTGCTCGATGTCGCCTTTCATGCCGCGCAGGTTGGTCATGATCTGCGAGTCGTCCATCAACTCCACGTTTTCGTAGTAATAACGAACCCGTGTGTTGAATCCGTCCCAGTTGCCGGTATGGCCGAGGCCAAAGCTCCAGCGCTCCATCTCCTGAATGTTTTGAACGACCGCACCGAAGTTATTCCACTCGGCTTCGCGGTCATCCTTGCGGTGGGTAATATCCAGGTCAACCGTCTGACGTTCGTCCAGCAACCAACTGAGGGAGCCGTATGCGCTGGTGGCCTGGCGCTGTTCGGCTACATCGGTATTGGGGTTGACCGTTTGTTCGCTTAGCCAGGCGGCCTGGTCGGTTGTTTCAAGAATGAGATTGCCGAGCAGCTTGTTCTCGATCAGCGAGCCGCTGACGTACCCGCTAGCCTTATGGCTGTCGCCCGATTCGCCCTCGGTGGGGTGTTCGTAGGTGTAGGCGATACCGGCCTTGGACTCTTCGGTGGGCTGACGCAGGATCACGTTGACCACGCCGCCCAGCGCATCAGCACCGTACAACGACGACATCGGGCCGCGAATCACTTCGATGCGCTCGATAGCCGCCATCGGGATCGAGGACAAATCGAAGTCGTTAGCATAGTTGGAGGACAGCGCATCGCGTGAATTGATCCGGCGGCCGTTGACCAGCAACAAGGTGTAGTCCGAGTCCATTCCGCGCAGCTTGATTTCCTGCCGCCCGTAGGTAGACGACGGGTTGAGATGGACGCCAGGCAGGTACTTCACCGCATCGGCCAGGTTGTACACCGGACGCTGCTCAAGCTCTTCGCGGGTAACGACCGATACGCTGGCCGGCGCACTGAGTTCGCTATGCGAGGTCTGCGTGGCGGTGATGACTTGCTGCTCCAGGGCAACAGGCTCGGCCGCAAGGGCGGCAAGCGGCATAAGGCTGGCCAGAATGGTCAGGGATAGGTGACGGGGACGGCTGATACCCCGGTTTAGTGCGATAGACATAGCATGCTCCGTTGCTGCTCGAGGGTCGAAAGGACTGATCACGTATCCGCGGCGGGTTAGCCCGCCTGTTGTTTGGTTGAGGTGAGGCACATGTCGCGCTGTCTGATGCCATGAAGCAGGTAAAGCACGCCGAGACCGGCCACGACGCCCGCTAATGCGTAGAAGGCTGCTAGCTGTTCGAAGCCGATCACCTGGTGTTGAGGGCCTTCGCTCAGATAGCGCGCTGAAAACAGACTGCCGAGTCCGGCGGCGATGTTCGAAACCGTTCCTTGAAAGGCCATGAACGCTGCGCGTTGGTGAGCATGGGGAACGCCGGCGGCAATGGTCATGCTGCTGTTGGTGCGCACGGCACTCAGCGCCATGAACAGCGTGAAGATGACGTAAAGGGAGATGCCAACCGGGGCGGCGAACCCAAGCAGCGTCACCAGCGAGAGGCAGCCACTGCTGACAAGCACCACTGTTACGGCGCTGCCGCGATCAATCCAGGCGCCGCCGATCCGCATGGCCGCAAGACTGACCACCCCGCCGAGCAGATACAGCAGGCCGAGATGCTCGCGGGGAAAATTCAGGTTGAATTCGAAGTAAGTGGCGAAGTGGGGCACCAACAGGAAGTGCCCGAACATCTGTAACGATGTGATGCCGAGCGCGGCCAGGCAGAGGCGGGAAGTCAGCAGCGATTTGATCGAGGCTTTCGGGCGCTCAACGGTCACGGGTTTGGGAAGCAACAACTGGCACAGTAACACCAGCAGCAACCCGGTGCCGCCCAACAGGATGAAAGGAGCGGTCCAGTCCCAGCGAATCGAGCATTCCAAGGCCAATGGAATGATCAGGATCGCAGCAAGTGAGAAGCCCATTCCGACATAGGCGAGCTGACGACCACGTTCTGCGGGCGGTATCAGGTCGAGCATGGTGGCCATCAGGATTGCGCCCATCGGTCCCGCCACCAGGCCGGACAACACGAAAATCGCAATCAGTTGGTTGGGCCCGCTCGCCCAGGCACAACTGAGCAGAAGGAGAAACCGTAAAACGAGGAGGGCGACCAGTGCGCGCTTACGGTCGAAATGATCCAACCAGGGTGCGCTGACGAATCCGCTCAACGCGGCAGCCAAGGTGGCGCCGCCGCTGATGTAGCCGATGTGACTAGCCTGCATGCCGAGCTCGCGCACGAGGTCCGGCCCCAGCGGCATGACCATCATCAGGCTGCCAATGGACAGCATGTTGATCAGCATCGCTAGGTGAACGGCGATCCTCGTCTGGACGGCAACTTTCATCGGATTGCGGCACGCTCGGTTAGTCAGGCGGGCTGCATCCTAAGACAAGCTTAACGCTATATCAAACACAAATCGTTCGCATTAGCATAATCAGGCGATGCCGGTTGTTGCCTTCAGATGCAACAGCAACATTGCGCAAACGGGCGAAACCGCAACCCCCATGTTCAAACTGCAGACTTGCGGCGGGTTATTTCGCGGCGGAGTGGGTGGGTTCGGTCGACCAGCATGTCGAGGCCAAACCAGCAAGAGCGTGACCTTCTCCGTTAATGCAGCCTGTCACCCACGCCGGTCAGCCGATGGTCATCAGGCTGGCATTGCCGCCCGCCGCAGCGGTATTGATGCTCAACGCCCGCTCGATCAACAGCCGCTCAAGCGGAATGTCGGTGTCGCCGCTCATCATTCCCTGCACGCCGATAATCGGACCGCTGCGCTGCGACAGCCGCTGGCTGACCTCAAGCAGCTGGTCGGTGTCGCCGTGGTACAGCACGGCATCGAAACGCGTCGCGTCGCTGGTCCAATCCGGCGTCAGCGTGATCCTGGCTTGAACTGCCTGCGGGAGCGTGCCGTGCAGCGCTTGCACGGTCGGTAGATCCGCCATCACCGCCTCGCTGCCAACGGCCAATACCGCAGCCAACTGGGTCAACAGGTCGCCTTCGTCATCTGCCAGACACAGGACATGTTCGCGTGGTAGCAGGCTGTAGCTGTTACGTTCACCGGTGGGGCCGTTGAGCAGGCGAGTGGTGCCGCTCTGAGATTGACTGGCGTAACGGTCGCACAAGGCGGCAATTGATTCCCGGCCGTTTAGCCGGGCCCAGTCCTGGAAATGCCTGGCGGCATCGACCTGGGCGGGGGAACGACGCACTTCGGGCTGCGCAGGAGAAC
>CERD01230855.1_pt1 | contig 43806 bp, 42 predicted proteins | sample 530931 | NCBI WGS metagenome assembly CERD01 (sample SAMEA2621101, study PRJEB7988) | marine metagenome | isolation source: saline water (ENVO:00002010), including
CAATACACCTAATAACAATACACCGAATAACAATACACCTAATAATAATACACCTAATAACAATACACCTAATAATGATACAGGAGGAAATGATACACCAAATAATACAGGAGGAAACGAAACACTACCAGAAGAAGAATCAGATAATACTATGTTATATATAGCTGGAGGAGGAGGATTATTATGTTGTTGTTGTTTAATATTATTAATAGTTATATTTGCCCTATAATTTTTTTTAAGATATAAATATTTTTTATGTTAGTATAGTTTATATTTATCAATTGATGGATTTAAATAATAATACATTGATATGTTGTTTATATATAGTATTGATTATACTGATACTGTATTTTATAATATGTGTTTTAAAATGTTATAATATAGAAGGAATGGAAAATGTCGAATCTTCAATAAATTTAGAAGATGACTGTATTATAAAATTATCAAAAGACAAAAAAGACGAAGAGATGAAAAATTTATTATGTAATGAATTTAATTTAATTACACCAGTTTTCGAAAAAGATAATGAGGGAAATATTATAAAAGATAATTTAGGTAAAAACAAAATTAAAGAATTTAGATATCTAACAACAATGAATCAATCTGAATGTGGTGGTAAAGATAAAAAAATAGATTGTATACATTCAATGCCTATTTTAAAGAAAATAACTTCAAAGAACATAGAAGATAAAAATGCATTATTTTCTTTGGAAAAAGTAGGAAGAGGAGAAAAACCTAAAGGTTACATAATAAGAAGTATAACAAATTCAGAGGAAAATAAAACTATTGATTTAACCCAACAAGATTTAGTATTTTCAGAGAAAACTCATTTATGTTTCGATTATAGTTTAAAAGAAAACAGTAAATTTAGTCCAGTAGTATTAGATGATGGTTCGTTTATAATGAGAATGGAATCAACACAAAAGAATCCTGCTGTAATAAGTTATGTAGGAGAGTGTGGATTTTTAAAATGCCGTAATCTTGATAATGAATTTTTTACAAGATTATGTCCATATAATGAAGAAGATTTTAATGGACCGTCAAGAAAAAATGTATTAAGATTTTATATTCTATTAAAGGAAAATTCATGTAATAAATATAAATCGAAAGTTGATCAATGTGAATTAAGAAGAAAAGAACGATTAAAAGAAGAAGAAAAAGAAGAAAAAGAAGCAAAAAAGGAAGCAGAAAAAGTATTAAAAGAATTAGAAAAGTTAGATGAAGATGATGTTGAAAAAAATAATGAGATTGAAGGATTTTCAATTCTACCTCAGAGAAAACAAATTAAATATAGTACTTGTCAGAATAATAAAAATAGTTGTAATAAAAAAATGGTATTTATTGGAGCGTCAGGAGAAACAATTAGAATTTAATTATTATTAATTATTAATTTTTTTTAACTATTAATAATATAATATATATGGGTAAAAATCAATCCAAAGCAAAATCAAGAGTAAGAAACGAGAATGAGAATATCGTTACAAATAAAAGTGATATAGAGATATTAAATCAAACAAGTAATGAGACAATAGTAAATACAACTGTGAAGAATGCTCAAGAGTGTTCAGCAACAATAAAACAACTTCAAGAGGTTAAAATTAAAAATTTTAAAACAGGTGGTGATTTTAATCTTGGTGTAGATCAAAAACAGTCTGCTGCGATGACATTTTCATGTGTAAACGCTTCTAAAGTTGCTACAGATGCATCAACTAAAATGGTTGATAATATAATGCAAAATTTAGAAAAAAGTGCTTCAACGGATGTTATGGCTCAATTAGAAGCTGCTGCGAAATCTGAAGCAAAAAAAGGTTTTGCTTCATTTGGAAATGTCGAATCTCAAAGTGATGTTGAAAATATAACAAGAAATGTAATAACTAATGAAAATAGAACTAATTTAAAAAATGTAGTAGCAAATTCAGTAACAAATAATTTTAATAGTGAGGATGTTAAAAAATGTATAGCTCAAATTGAAAATGATCAAAATGTTGAAGCAGAAAATGTAGATGTAGGAGGAAATGCTATAATAGCAGTTAGTCAAGATCAAAGTGCCGAATTAATGGCTAAATGTGTAAATGAATCTGGCGTATCTAATAAAATATCTAGTGATTTAGCCCGTGCAGTAGGTGTTGTTATTAAAGAAGATAATAAAACCACAACAGATACTAAAATGAAAGGTTCTGCTGAATCAAAAGCAACTGCAACCGGACCAATAGAAGAATTAGGTGATGCAGTAAGTGGAATTATAGGTTCTGTTGGTGGTTTATTCGGTGGACAATATATTATGAGTTTTGCTTTTTGTTGTTGTTGTGTATTAGTATTAGGTGTAGTAGCATTTATGATGTTTAAGGGAGGTGGTGCTAAAAAAATGGCGGCAGCAGCAAATGTAGTTGATGAATTTGATGATTATGATTACGGCCAATATGGAGGATTATTATTAAATAAACTAATGAATAATAATTACGCAATGTAAATATTTTTCTAATTAATCTTTATAGAATATTAGAAAAAACTTAAACTTATTCTTTTTTTCAATTTTATCCTTTTATTAACTAAATAAAAAATAAATTATTAAAATGGATAAAACTTATTCTTTTTTTCAATTGATACTTTATTATTCTCTTCCTTTATAACAGGTTCATTTTTAATATCTTCTAAATTTTTAATATTATTAATAATATCTTTTTTTTGATCTTTAGTTAAGTTTACATTTTCAAGTTTCTTTTTTTCGGTCTTTATTTTTTTTAATTTTAAATCATATCTCAATCTTTCTAATTTACGTTTTTTTTCATTTGTATTTTCAATTCTATTTTGAAATTCTTCTCGTTTTTTATCAAAATATTTCTGAAATTCATAAGTAGTCCCTAAATAATTATGATTTAATGGTTTTTTTCTATTTTTTATAGCAAGTTCCTTTTCTTTTATTATATTTTCTAAAGATGTTTTTTCAAGTTGTACTTTAAGATTTTTTAAATAATCAACTTCCGAAATTAATTCGAACCCTTCAATTTGTTCTTTAATAGTAATAACATTTAATACATTATAAGGATCATGACAATATTTATTGTATTGTGCCTCAAAATAATTATCTTTTCCTGTGAATTTAGAAATTATAGCGACTTTATTATCTTCTTTATTAGTAATATTACTTTTTTTCTTAATAGAAATTTTAGTATTTTTCATTTAATATAAATAAAGATTATTTTTTATGTAAATTATCACTTATGTTTTAGAATAATGTCATCAATATTAAGTATTTTAGAATTAATTGGTATAACTGGATCTTTATAACTAATAGTATTTACAAATGGTACCGGACCAATCACATATTGATTTTCTTTTATTGCCGAATGTGCAATAGTTGCATCATTATAAACTTTAATTATTTTAATATTTGAAGTTTCTTGTAAATTAGAAGTTTCTTGTAAATTAGTTCTTTCGCACAATACGTATACAAGATTCATTTTTTATAATATTAATTTAACTTTAGATTATTGATTTAATAATTCAACTTTTATTGAAAAAATTGATAATTTTAATTATATAACGAATATTAAAAATAGAATAATAAAAATGGATATAGGTATTGAGAATATTTTAGTACGTGTCACTGGTCAAGTATTAATTGAAAATACTGATTTAAAATTAGCGAATAAAGAGAAATATGGTTTAATTAGTCCTAATGGACGAGGTAAAAGTACATTATTAAAACATATTGCAACTGGTTTAATAAAAATACCAGAAAATATGAGTTGTTTGTACGTTGAACAAGAAGTGATAGGTGAAGAGATAAGTGTATTTGACACTGTAATTAATGCGAATATTAAAAGAACAGAATTAATAAAAAAGAATAATGAATTAGAAATTATGATGGAAAACGAAGAAGATGAGACTAAATATCAGGAATTAGTTGATGAATATACCATAGTAAATGATGAAATGAATGCGATAAATATAGAAGCAGAAGAAAGTAAAGTAAAGAAAATATTATATGGTTTAGGGTTTTCATTAAATGAACAATTAAAATTTACAAATAAATTTTCAGGGGGATGGCGTATGAGAATTGCTTTAGCTAAGGCATTATATATACAACCTGATTTATTATTACTTGATGAACCAACAAATCATCTTGATTTAAATGCAGTAATTTGGTTAACTAGTTACTTAGCAAATGATTATAATAAAACTGTTTTAGTTGTATCTCATAATAGGAACTTTCTAAATGAAGTTTGTACATATATAATTAATCTTGAAGATAAAAAACTAAATTATTATAAGGGTGATTATTGGAAGTTTTTAGAAATGTATAAAAAACAATATAATGAAAAGGTAAATGCATGGAATAAAGTTTTAAAAAAAATAAAAGAAATGAAAAGAAAATCTAAGCCTAAAAAAGAACAAAAAGAGTATTTAATTAATTGTGAAATTAAAGAACCGACTCCTCAATATAAAGTAAAAATACGTTTTAATACGCCAAAAACAATTGATAATACATTTCTAAGATTTGAAAATTGTGATTTTAGTTATCTTGATAAAGAATTATACAATAATTTGAATTTTCAAATAGAGCAAAATTCAAGAATAACTATAGTAGGATCTAATGGTATAGGAAAAAGTACTTTACTAAAATTAATAACTAAAGAATTAATTCCTACAAATAATGATCATTATATTTTTAGAGATCAAAGATTAAGAATAGGTTTTTATAATCAACATTCAACAGAACAATTACCAAAGAATATATCTCCGATTGAATATATAATGAATCTTGATGATAATCTAACAGAAATAGATACTAGACAAATGCTTGGTAAAATTGGATTAAATGGTAAAGCTCAAATTTCAAAAATAGAAGTATTAAGTGGTGGACAAAAAGCTCGTATAGTATTAATCGAATTATATGTAAAAAACCCTCATTTAATAATTCTTGATGAACCTACAAATCATCTTGATATAGAGACTGTAGATGCATTAATAAAAGCAATAAATGAATTTCAAGGAGCTATTATAATGGTAACGCATGATGTCGATTTAATAACAAAAACAAATAGTAAACTCTGGGAAGTTTATAATAAGAATATTCATAATTCAACATATGATATTTATCAAAAGAAGATTCTAGATAGAATTGATAATTTATAATATTTTTATTACGATGCTAAATAAAATTATTTATTTAACATCGTAGTACTAAGTGAATAACGCTACGATACGCTAAACCTACAAATATATTGAGGAAAGTCTATTACGACCATATGTCTGCAAAATTTAATACGATATCACGGATAACGATACTAATCTTTCACATGAAAACAAATGGTTATTTACAAACTCTCCAAAATTTGTGTCCGTCCTCCACAGATTTAGTTTCTTTATATTAAGATATTAAAACCTATACATAGGTGGTATACCAACTTTCGGACACACCTAAAAACCTACATATAGGGGTTGGTATACCATGCGGGATATACCGAAAAAGCATAAAGTTCTCAATCATTTGTATATGATAATTAGCAACGTATCACGGATACAGTATACTAACTTCTCATAAAGCATTAACAAATGATTCCTCCAAAAACTCTACACCATTAGACGACCTCCTCCGCGATTTCTTTTTAATTGAGTTTTACAAACAATTGCATTTTCAATTTTTTTTAAATAGATTATAAACAATAATATTACCACCTTGGCTATCATATAATTTTTTATCTGATAATTCAAATGGAATTGGATCCCCAGCACCTGATGCAGCAGCACCAGAAGTACTTAAAATAGGCTCTATAAGTTCTGTAGTTTGTGTATATCTATAATTAACTCGGTTATTAGTAAATTTTAACAATTCTAAAAATTCTACTTCATCAGCTACAGTTTTGTATTCACCTAGTTCTACATAACTTTGTTCTAATAGTTGTCTAATTTGTCTAATAGCACCAATTCTTTGAATACTAGAAGGAATAATTTGAATATCAAAAGCCCCAGAAAATCCATTAATTGAATTAAAATACAATTCTTCTATTTTATCTAGATGTTTTTTATCAATTATATTAATTGGTTCAAATTTTTTGTTTAGTTCATAAAATGTTTTTATTAATTTATCTTTAATTTTTTTTCTTTCAAGAGGTTTTACACCACCTCTTTTTTCTTTTACAATAATTCTAGTTTTATTATAATGATTTTCTGTAGGTTCAAATAATAATTCAAAATTAAATATTAATGAATTAATTTGTTTTTTGTAAAATTTAATTTCTCTGTTTATTTTTTTTATATTTAAATCTCCTTGTATATTCCAATATCTTTCCTGTAATCTTTTTTCATATTTATGTTTAATTAATGGATATGGTTTAATATAAAATAAGATAACATTATCACGTTTATAATTATATTTACTAATATGATTATGAATAAAACCATACTTTGGACTATGATTTGGACTATCTTTATAAAGAGAATATTTATTATTACCATTTAACATAGGAAGTCCATTATCATTTTTAAGTTTTACCATTTTTTGTTGTTCTTTTACTAATCCACTTTCATGCATAAACCAACTATCATTACATTTAGGTAAACTTACAACATGACCATTATTAATAACTTGCATAGATACTAAATCATAATTAATATTATTAATTATAACTTCATTTGAAACCTCACTAGGTTTACGTTGTGATTCTGAAAGACTATTTATACCTTTATCAAGATATAAAAAATAATAATCTTCTGAATAATCATTAATTGATGAAAGTAATTCAATTATTTTAGTTGTAGAAATTTTAGAAAGTGTAAACATTTCTAAAGCAAAAATATATTTAGTTATTTTTTCGTATTTTGTATTAAATGTGGGAACTTTTATTTCAGGTATTCTAAATAATTCAAACATATCTTGTATAACTGTTACAGGAAAAGCTCCTTCACCTTTTAATTGTACACCATGTTTTTTTGTATCAACATATGATGTATCACCCATAGCTTTTTTTGCTTCATTTAAAATAATATGTGGTAACTTATGACATTTATCAACATCAATAACTTTACCATGGTGTAAATCTAGAACTAAGTTTCTCATAATAGTTTGTAATTCAATAATTATTTTTCTAGTTTTATCATCATATCCTTCGAAACGTGTTTTTATTAGGCGAGGATCTAAAAAATTTAACATAAACCATAACAAAGCCTCATCATTAATAGTAAACATACCTAAAAAGGCAGTCATCCAACAATTTTTATCACCTTGAGGAATACCTTTTATATCTTCACATTTAACAAATTTCATTTATACTATAATATAATAATATTATAAAATAAAGTTAAGAATAGCCAATATCATTTAATTCAATATCACAACGTGGATTTTTAACATGATGAGTATATCCAAATACACTTCTTAATAATCCAAATAATACAGGAAAAAAACCAATAGTATAAAATATAGCCATTACTAAAATATTTGAGATTTGTAAATTATTTAATTGATTATAAGAAAGACCAATACTAACAAGTGTCCAAATTAATATTAAAATGATAAAATGAAATGAAAAAAGAAAATGCCAATTATTCTGTATTGATTTATTAGCACTTCGTGATATTTTAAAAATACTAGGTATGAGATAACTCAAAAATGCATATATATAAACAGGTGTATACGTAACAAACATAATCATCGCTCCAATTTTAGAACCAATCGAAACCTTTGGAAACAAAAGAAATAATATAAAATGAGATGAATAACTAAATAAATATGTAAATAAATCAGTTAGAGAATCAGTAAAATTTTGAGGATTATTAATATATCTAGATAACCAAATAATATGTGAAATAATTTGTAAAAAAAATATAATACCAAATACCCAATAAAAGTTACTTTGAAAATATGAAATACGTTGAAGTATATTTAGTTTTTTACCACATAATAAAGGATTATTATTCATAATAAGTTGTATAGAACCCTTTACCCATCTTAACCGTTGATCAAATGATTCGGCGAGAGTTTCAGGAGCAAATCCATAAGCTAGAGAACTTTCTATATCATTAGATGGATATATATAATGGTTTTTATAAGTTTGAGTATCAGAAGTAACTGTTAGAGTATAATTCATTACTAATGATGTAATAGTATCTTCTGTTGCATGTCCTTGATAAAAGTAGTTACATCGTTCTAAAGCTTCTCGATTAATAATAGCATTAGTACCAACATAACTAGCACAATCTAGTGTATTCATAGAAGGTTGCATTAATTTATAATAAATACTATTTTTAACATCAAGTCTATCAATTTGATAGAAAAAATTATAAAAATTAATAGGTTCATAATTATAAAAATCCTGTGGACTTTGAACGATACCAATATCCCGATTAATTGAAATTTGATTTTCTTCAAAATTACAAATATAAGGTATGATACGTTGAGCAAATTTTTTTTTAGGTATCATATCACAATCAAATACCGTTAAAAGAGGTGCAGGATTTTTTTGGTTCCTTAAAAATGTATTTAAATTACCAGCTTTGTTATATGCATTATCCTCACGAGTATTATAAGTTATTATTAAACCTTGATTTTTTTCCATATTGTTTAAAACAAAATTATTAATCATTGTATTTAGTTCTTTTCTATTTGAATCATCTAATAAATGAATACGAAGTTTATTTTTAGGATAATCTAAATTAATACAACTATTTATAGTTTTTTGAATTATCTTTTCATCTTCCTTATAACAAGGAATCAAAATATCATAGAAAGGATATAATTCAGGATCAATTTTATATTCGTTTAATGTTTTTTTATCTTGTGTTTCATTCCAATAAAATGTTAACATATAAAACATAGTTGTAATAAACCATAATCCAATATTAGTTAATACGAAAAATATATATTCGGTTGAATATTTTTCTTCAATAATAACTAAATTATAAATAGTATGAGTAGAGATTATAAAAATAGCAATCGCACTAAAAATATTTATAATATGCATTCTAAATTGATAAATAAAGAGTTTTTTATGTAACTTAAAAAGTTAATCGTTTATCATAATCAAAAGAATATGGAGAATCAGGAGATTGATAATTAGAATCAGAATTCCATATATATAGTTTATGATCAAGTCCATAATACATTTTATAGAAATCTGTTATAGGAATTGAGTCTTTATATTTGTAAAAGAATTTTTCAAGAGTATTAGATGATGGATATAACTTAGGATATAATACAACACTTTGAACTTCACCATTAATAAGAATTTCAAATTTCTTTCTCACTTCTTTAGTATCATTTTCAATCATAGCATCTAAGAATAAAATAGCTTGATCTTGAGTAATCCCATGAATAGCTGAAACATATTCCATAAATCGTTCTTTTTCAATGAAAATAGATATACGAAAATCTAATTCTGTACCACATTTATTCAGAATATCTTCTTTTTGTCTCAAACGTTCTTCGATAATAGACGAATGATAAATTTTATTAATAAATTCAGTAGCTGAATCAGTATTGAAAATATTTTCTTGCATTGTGTTTTTAACAATACCTTGGATAGCAAAAGCAAGAATTCTATGACGATTATTTAAACCAATTTTCATATTAGAAAACTCTTCTTTTTTTGTCATAGCATCTTCATTTAAATATCTTATTAGATATGATAAAGGTTTAATTTTTTTATTAAAGTTATCCATCGCTTCTTTCATAAATTTAATAGTTACTATTGGTAAATTATTAATATCAAATACTAATTGATCAATATCCGTTGTAGGTTCTACATCACGAAATTCTTGTATTGTTGAATTATAGTCAATATATTCATAATCATCAGTTTCCAACATATCATATTGTAATCTATTAATTAATTCATGTTTGTATTGTAAATTTTTATTTTTTATTAATTTACTAAAATTAATTATTGCTTTACTAAATACATTTTCAATATCATTTTGTGTAATATTAAAGATTTCTAATAAATTTTTATCTTTATAATAGTCACTTTTAATATTTTCTTCTTGAACTACTATTTGAAATAATAATTTTAATGTTTCGACAGATGGAGTTTCAATTTGGGATAATTCTTTTTTCAAAATTAAATTAATAATAAATTCAGAGATATTAAATGAATCTTTTGATCTAAATTCTGGGTCAGATAGATAATTTCCAATAGTTTCCTTTTCTAAATCTTTTTTCTCTTCTTGATAGATAAGAATTGAAGTTTTGAGTATATCTTCTAGTTGATTCTTTATAATATTTGTAGATTGGTAACTATCTTGATTAATAATATATTTTTGAATAATAGATGGAATAATATAATAACATTCTTTTTTAGTAGTAAATAAGTGACTTGCTGAACTATGTTCTTCAAAAATATAAGCAGGGAAGACAATATTAATATTTTCTCCATTAGGACCTTTAAGATTTTTATTATCAGTCAATTTAGATTCAAGAGTAAAAGTTTCATATGATATGTAAAAATTGTAAAGTTCTATTTTACCACCACTATCCATAAACCCACAATGTGCTAAACAATCATCATTGGCTAAGATATTTACAATATCAGAATCAGTTAGAAAACAACGACATTGTGTTTCTATTGGATATTTTTTGTATAGATCATTATCAATATCGATACAATCTCCAGTACTATCATAACTTTTAATAAATCTTAGATTTGTAGCACGAACAATAATTTTAGAATAATCATTAATATTTACTTCATTATACTGATACATTGATCTAGTTGTATTGATAGTAAGTTTATTAATTCTATACCATTCTTTCAAGTAAAATTGGCGTTTAGATAGCAAATCTTCTTTATAAATATCTTTTTTAATTTTAACAAATAATTTTCTGAACTCCATAATTCTTTTTGTAAAATTGCTTTTAATATTTTTAGGAATATTAGCATTAGGTGAATGTTTTAGTAAATTTAGTACTAATTCACTGAAAAATTTTTGAAGAGATAATAAAGTATCTATTGTTGATGCTTTTTTGATATCTGTAATTTCATATTCCTTATTATTAAATTCAAAATACAATTCATCTGTATGATCATATGGTAAAAATGCGAAGGCAGATAAAATATGATTAGAATCTTCTTCATGTGTAATGTGTAAGTTCACATTATAATTATATTTCTTTTTTTTATTAATTAATTTAATAGGTATACTAACATTTCTATTTATTCTAAGTACTGATTGTCTAATAAGTTTAGTATGGTCATTATCAATATCATCAACATAATAAAAATATCCTTGATCAGGTAATAATGAAGTTAACTTTAAACATAAGTTAGTATTATATTTATTTTCAATACCAATTATACTAATAGTCGGATTTTTTGTAGATTTAATAGTTTTTTTAAAATTTTCTAAAGTTTCAATATCTTCCGAAATATCATCATGTGATTTTCCCTGAGAAATAAAAAATAGATCATAATCTTTTTCTTTATTTTTTTCAATATATTTTGTAGTATCTTTTAATGGAAATGATTTATACTGAATATTATAAAGTTCAATACTATCTAAATGTTCTTCTAAAAATTCCATAGGTAATCCTTCAGCATTTATAAATTCACAATCATCATATTTATTTTTATCATCATCATCACTTGAGTTAGAATGTCCTGAACCTAGTAATAATACTATATTATGAGATGTATATAGTTCATTGCATAACTTTTTCACAAAATTAATAAAATCTATAGAAAATCCAGAGCAACGGTAACCTACTATTAAAGCGGTTCGTTTATCAGGTTTATAATTATCTAAAATATCTATTTTCAATCCAATACTAACACCTTCATCAATATCTATTTTTTTTACTGAGTATTTTAGATCTTCCATCTTTAATATTATAATAATAATACTAAGGAGTTATATTTAGATAAAATCAATTTTTTATCCCCATGGATACATCCATAAAAGTGTATCGATTGAATGTTTTACTATATCATTTATAGTAGAAGAGTCTTTAGTTTTATCCATTATATAATTATAATATACATATTAATTTTAAATTTAAACCATAGATCTAGCTTCAGCTAATTTATAACCAATATCATCTAATGTATTATAAGAACTTGAACCACCAGATAATGATAACATATCTAATGCAGTTACTCTAGCATCTGGTGTTAGAATTAAATATAATAATCCTATAACAAGCGATACCATTAAAATTGCAGGTAAACATTCTTTAGCTTTTTCCATCATAGTCTTTTCTTTTTGATTATCAGACATTTTATTTATATAATTAAACTTTATATTTTTTTCTATATTTTCTACAATTTTTATATTTATTTTTAATTATAAATAGTTATAATTAAAAATAAAAATTATAAATAAATAGTTGCATTACGAAGTTTTTTTGAGTTAATTTCATTTGAATGAGAATCTTTACTAGGTTCAACTAGATTAACTTGTTGAGATTCATCAATAATATTTTTTAATTTTTCAATAAGAAGAATCTTTTGTTCAATTTCATCTGAATGGAATTCTTTATTTTGTACAAATTTAAGACTCGCTTCTAGAATATCTCGAATAAAGGGAGCAATAACAGCATTCCTTACAAAACGAAATATAGAATTATTAAGATTTTCAGAAGAAACTTCACCATATGATTTTACCCACAACAATGACCATTTTTCAATATAAAGTGGATAAACATCATCTTCAAAAAATCCTCTATATTCATAATAATCTTTATCTAAATGTTGATTAATAAGTTGTAAAGTTACATGATTCATTTTAGTAAGAGAAGCCTGAGGTGAATATTCCATTCTAAAGTTTTGTTCAATATTATCTATAATACGATTTTTAGAAATTAAACCATTAGTTTTATTATATAGATGATCAAATAATGCAATACCAATTTCATTATCATCGCCAATAATTTTTTCATTAAAACTCTTAAATTCTTCTAAAGCTTTATTAACAATTTTTTCAGGTACTTTTTTAGAAATTAAACCATTTAAAATAGCTTCATTAAATTTAACCCATTTATCACGTTTTTCATAAGCACCTTCTAATGGATTAACATATTTTATAAAACTTGGTGAAACACCTTGGTTTAATTCTTTAATTGAATATTTATATAGTAATTCATTAGTAGAATCAACAATAACAGAACCATATATTAATTCATTATTCCAATCTAAATTATCATTTTTATTTAAACCATACATATTGAGAATTTTTCTACTATAATCATTAGAATTTGCATAATTATCATATAAATTTTTATTATCAATAGCTTGACTTATTTCATTTGTTACTTTAATATCAGGATAAAATTTATTAACTTGAATTTCAAATTCTTTTTTATATTCATTCGCAAAATAATCTTTACAAATCTTTCTAATTAATACCTCTAATTCTTTACGTTTTGGTGATGATTTATAAAGTGATTCAATAGCATCATTAAGTGAATTAGCAATAATATTTATTTCATTACCACCAGCACCTGATAATTGTTGTAAACTATCTTTACTTTTTTTAGTTTTATTATACATAGTATCAGCAATTTTACGAAGTTCAGGATAAATAAGTTGTAAATCCTTTTCTTGTGTCTCTGCAAGTACATTTGAAATTCCATTTCTTCCATAAATTAGCTTTTTACTAATTTTCATATTTTTACAAAAATCTTTTTCTGATAGATCATGATCTTCCATATTAATTTTATCTAAATTACCAATACCCATCGTACCATATTTTAAATTATAATTAGAATCTGATAATATCTGTTTTATATAATCTGGTGCATCTAATCGATTACTTAGAAGATCCATTTTAGTGATAATACCCATAGAATTATGTTCTTGATTTTGTTCATATACAAATCCTAATGCTTGAGATACAGCACGATCATTTGTAGCACTCATTACTACAATCTTTTTTAGATTTGGATTAGAAACATAATTCTTTACCATCTCTTGAATTAAATTCATCTCTATACGATCTTGTGTATTTTTAGCAGCAAAATATACTCCTGGAGTGTCAATTATTAAAAGAGGATGAGAAATCCAAGGTGATGAAATTTCTGTCTCAATTGGAACATCCATCACAGCACCCATATTTTTCTCATAAATTATTTTACCTACTTTTTCTAAATCATAAATTGGTTCTCCATTACTAAATTTTACCCATGTTTGTTCATCATAACTTGGTGTTAACATCATTTGAAGTGGTCGTTTTGTCGCCATATTATCACCAGTTACAAAAACATTTGTTGGTAAACCTGTAATTTTAGAGATTAATGAAGTTTTACCTGCACTTTGTAGACCAACAAATACATATGCAGGTAAAACACTTTTAATACCTGTTAAATTTAATTCACGAGTACATTCATATAATTGTTTAATACGACTAAATGAAGTACTACTTGAATAACGTACAAATGAAAGAGAAGATGTAGCTAATGCTTTAACTGTAATGTTCGAAACAGTAGATAACATTATATTAAATTATTATAAATTCAGATAATTCATAATAATTTAATAAATCAACTTTTTTACATCCAAAAACGAGTTCTTGGGTTATTATTTTTTTTTGAATTTACTTCAACTTTTGGCTTTGGATTAGCCATATGATATGTAATAGTTCCTATTCCATATACAATAATTAGGCCACCAAATGCAGTATTAGCAGTATAAAAAACTTTACGAAAGTCCATATTTATAGTAGATACATTGAGATATTTTTATTTAATTAGTTGTAACAATATTTAGAAATATCAATTTTTTTATAAAAAAAGTTTAATTCAATTTAATCTCTTTAATTTCTTTATTCCACCATGCTTTTTGTTGCCGAATCCATTCATTATATTCATCATCTGTTGGAAGTTTATGTAGTTCATAATAATTCTTTCTAAATTTTACAATAGTTTCGAGCATTTCATGAGATATACCATTTTTTAGTTTACCATTTTCATCACAAGATGTATCAACATATGTTGCAAATTCTTCTTTTGCTTCATCTACAAAATATTTACCAAATACACTATTTAGCCAACTAAACCAAAATGCATCATAAAATTTGTTTGCATTTACAAATACACTATAATTATTCACACCGTCAATATGATGCATACGATGAGCATCTCTATCAACAAATAACATAGTTTCAAACATTAGGTTAATAAGCCACCATCTTTTTTCTGTTGGTGTATGTTGTGCTTTATGAAATTCATTAATAAATATTCCACTCAAAGTAAAAGTAATACAAAACAATGGATAATAATACCATACTCCAGTAAAAAGGAAAATAATATTAATAGGAATTGATGCCAAAAATAGGTCTTGAATAGTTTCCCATAAAGTATATCTTTGCATCATAAATGGTAAAGCATGATGTTCCATATTAAAAATATAAGCAGTTTCAAATGGTTTTTTGAGAAAACTAGGCATATATTGATAGTTTCGTGGATTTACAAAATGGTCTTCAAACCAATGTAAGTTTGCTGCTACAAAATCTAATGTTATCATACCAATAAAAATCTCTCGGTAAATATCAAAAATTATCTCAAATGGTTTGTAATCAATTTGATAAGCATAATATAGTAAAAATGGAATAATAATCGGAAAGATAGCTCCAATTTTATAAGATTCAAAAGTTACTTTCTTTGGATGAATTAGTTGCATTTTAGTTATTAATTATAATTAACTAATAGGGTAAAGTTATTATAAATCAATTTTTTTGAACATATATAAATCCCAATCCTATACCAACTAAATGTGAAATTAATGTAGTTTGTGGAATTAGATAGGGGATAATTAAACTTAATAATAAAATATATAAAAGTTCCTCCCTAACTAAAAATTTATTACAATAAAAATTTCTCAATGCATAAACAGTATGCATTCCAAAGGTAATTCCTGAGAAACCTATTGGAATTATTTGCGAATCTGTAATTTTTGGTAAAATATAATTACAAATTATAATATAATAAAAGGTTATATATTGCATAGCCTTAGATTCATATTTTCTTGTACTATTCAATAAAAACATATTAATAAAAAGATGTACTAAATTATTATGAAAAAATACAGTCATAAAATTAAATAAAGATGAATTTAGAAAAAAATTAATAATTCTAGGATAAGTAACCCCTATTATTGAACAAATACAATTAAGTAATATTATAAAATTAATATTCATAGAATTTAAAATTAATCATATGATAATAAGAGGTTATTATTATTTCAACTTTTATAAAAAAATTGAAATAACTTTTAATAGGGGAATATATGAATCGTAGCATCCTTAGATGATAGGATTGTTTAAGACAAAATCAGATGAAATACCAATATATAAACATTCTCAAAATTATGGTAATCCTCTAGCTCAACAAATGATAGATGACTTAGTCCGTGATGGTGTTAATCTTAGAGAGAGTTATAATGATGAAACTCTTGAAAAAAAACCAACAAAAAAAACAGATGTATCTATTACTGATAATCTAGGTCGAAAAAGAAAAATAAAACTAACTTCTGGTGTATACCATCCTGATGAAAATATTATCGTGTATAGTTATGCAAAATCAATTAAAAATCGTCAAACATATAATAAAAGTCCAAAATATAGTACTAAACATGCTTTTATTTGACAAATGCTCTGATATTTGATACCAATACACGATGATATTCCTCATCAGGAATTTTTTTTATAGCTATCTTTTCATATTGATTGCATTTTTTATATATCTCAGGTAATATTTTTTTAATTATCTTACCTATTTTTTGAGTACCGTTTGTAATTTTTACTCGGTATTTAAATTTTGAAACACTTCGATATGGACCACACATTAAAAAGGCATATTCAACTTTTGAATTACCTTCATATTCAAACTTATCATTATCTGCATTTTTAAAGTAGAATCCTAAACCTAATTCCATAGTAGCAACTGGTAAATAATTACGTACTCCACGAATAATAAAAGATCCATGTGATAAGTGTTCACCAGATTCAGGTTTTTTTGAAACTTGACTAGCATTTACATAAAAACTTTTATCACCTACACCACTTGACCAACTTTTAGTATGTGAAACTACAAAATCTCCAGCTTCAATTAAAGTTTTAATAGGTATATCTAAATTACTAGGATTTTTAATAATACAACTTCCACTTTTATCTTTTTCAATATGTAAATATTTATCATTCTTTTCTAATCTTTTCTTAACAATTTCTTCATTTTGATTAGCGTTTTTACCACTAATTACTAAAAAATTATCACTACTGAAAAACCAATTATATTTTTCATACCAAAATACTATTTTTCTTGAATTTAATTTTATTACTGGAGTTTTAATCTTTTCTAATTTTATTTTATTTTGTTTCATATCATTTAAAACTTCTATTGTCCTATTTTTCTTTCTTTCTAATTCTCTTATTTTACAGTAATAATCTGATAAATTACCATAAACACTTCTAGTGCTATCTAATGTAAAATTTAATGAATTATATTTGATAGTTAATTTATTTAAATGAGGTTCATTATCTAATATTTCAAATCCATCTTCTCCTATTTTATTTACTTTGATTTGTTCTAATATTTCATTATATTCAATTAATATATCGATAATTTTATTTGTAACTTCTATTTTATTATTATATTCATTATTTTTTAATTCTAATTTAGAAATAACTTTATTAGTTTTATCTTTAGTTTTTTTCTTTTTTTCTTGCTTTATCTCTTTCTTATTTGTAATTTTTTTAAAATGGTTAAAAACAGCTTCGCCGAAAGTTTCATATTCTTCGTATTTAATATTTTTATATTGATGATATAAATAAGGTATAAATTGACCATTTTCAAGAATATAACCTTTAAATTCCTTTAAATTGAGTAATTTATTAATTTCGCTCATAATAGAATCAAAATGAATAGTTATATTTTTATAATCATCGTCTTTTGTAATTTTATTATTTATATCAATACCTAAATTTGATATAGCATGATTAATAATTATTGGACTAAATACAGATATAGGTGATCGTGATAAAAATTCTTTTATAGAAATTGGCTTATTAGAAAGTTCTTTTTTGAAATAATTAACTAAGTCGCTTTGTTTTACATTATACGCTTCTTTATTTTTACAAGCATAATGAAATGGGTATTTATTACCAACTTTAACTTTTGAATCTTCAGTATCATTATAATAAAATGGATGTATTAAAGTTAAAATAGTATATTCATTATCAGTTAATATAATATTCCCTTTACCATATAATTCTAATAAAATATGATACTCGATATCGTCAAATCCAAAACAAAAATCAACGATTCTATCTTCGCCAAGTTGAGATATATATTTTAATCTTTTATTAACTAAATGTTTACGTAATTTACCTACGAATGTAGATATAAATGTTTTAGTTGAAATAAACTTATCTAAATATGGATAGAATACATTACCAGAATCTAATAATAAGAATTTTTTTTCATTTTGATTAGTAAATTTTAACATAATTGATTTATTATCAATATCATAAATATTATTCAATCTATAATTGTTAAGATCTAATGATTTTACCATTGCTTTTGTGTCATGTGATGTAAACTTTAATTTTGACATTTTATATTTATTTGTAATAATACAAATAAGTATAGATGATTTAAGTCAATTTTTTCTATTATCTAAATTTCGTATCCATCATATTTGTTCGAAATTCAAAAGTATCTCTAGTTTTAGGTTTCATAAATTTTGTATCCATCATATTTGTTCGAAATTCAAAAGTATCTCTAGTTTTGAATTTCGTATCCATCATATTTGTTCGATATTCAAAAGTATCTTTAGTTCTAGTATCATCCATATATTTTTGAAATGGAGGAAAAGTAGGAAACATATCGTGATTAGGTGGTTTTATAATTTTTGGAAATTGAGGAGGATTAGTAGGATATATAAAATCAGGATATGAATCGCGAGTAGGTGGTTTTATAATTTCTGGATATTTTTTTTCTTTATTCTTTAGTGAATTATTAATTATAGCTACACAATTAAAGCATAAATCATATTCACCATATCCTAAACAATAATCAATATTAACTTTTTTACACCGATCGCATTGAACTTGTGTAATTTTTTTATAGTGTAAATGTGCTGGATTATAATATGTTCCATGATTTACGATATCAACCATAGTTTGATAATTTACCATATTAATTAATAAATCATAAATTATATATCATATCTAAACGAAGATAAAAATTGATATTATAAATAATTAAACAGTAAAAATAAAATTTAAACAAATAAAATGGGTAAAAGAAAGAAGATTGAATTAAAACCTTTCACAATTAATACTATATCAAATCGTGATTTAGTTATACGTATGTTAAGACGTGAAGAAGAGATAACTAGAAGTGAAGAAGTACAGGAGAGTTTCAAAAATGTATTAAATAAACCATTTATATCTCTTGATATTGAAAAAATGGTAAATCGGGAGGTTTTATATGAATTTGGTTTTGATACATCCGATGAAAGTGTTGATAATTATAGAAAAATATTTAAATATTATTATAAATCTCCTCATGATTATGATAAAGAGGTTTTAGATTCAGTACATTATATGCGAAATAATCGTTGTGTATATTATAAATCAAAACCAATAAAAGTTGGTGATCAAATACCAAATTGTAAAATTTATAAATTAGATGGAGAGACTAAAACAAGTATATATGATGAAATTTCTGATTCAGATTATGATAAATGCATTATAGCAAGTTTCTCTAATTCATGACCTCCATTTTTAGCAAGAAAAAAAAGATTATATGAGTATGCACCATTGATGGATGAAAAGAAAATTAAATTAATATTAATTCAAGTATGTGAAGCACATTCAGATTTATGGCCTTCTGGTTTAAATATTAAACAACAGAAAGATTTTAAAGACCGTGTAACTCGTGCAAATGAATTTGTTAATAGAGAAAATGTTCCATTTAAAGTTTTAATTGATAGTTGGGATAACACGTTTGAACAATTATTTCAATCTTGGCCTGATAAATTTTATATGGTTGATAAAAATTTAAAAGTTCTTGCTAAAAGTGAATATGGTGAAAAGAAAGATGCATTGATAAATCTAGATTATTCTCAAATTATTGAAACTTTATTAGAAGAATAAAATATTTAAATATCTTAGTATTATGACATTTATTGGTTAAATTTGTAAAAAAGCTAATAAATCGAGCCAACTAAGATTTTTTTTTATTAATATGAATAAAATTAATATTTTTCATTTTATTTATTAATGGTTTATATGCTTCATTAAGATTTTGATAAGTTTCAGTTGTAATTTCTCGTATAGTTTCTTTTTTTATTGGATATTTTGTAGAGTTATCTGGAATTCCCATAATTTTATTAAATTCATTCCAATTATTCCATAAGTCTTCATATCGAATACAAATAATATCATAATTTAAATTATTTTCAGCAAATACATAATTATCAAAAAATTCTTCAAGTTTATATTTATCTTCTTTACTTTCTATAACTTTATCAAGAGGAATTATAGGAGATTGTGTATTACGCTGATGGTTAGGATTAGCAAAACGTGAAATAGTAGCTTTAATAGGATTTTTATAAATATAAATAACCTTTGTTCTTGCTAATTCAGAGCTAGTCATTTTTATATCACCGAATAATTCATCGGCTTTACCATGTGTTAAATAATTTGGAGGCTTTCTAGAATGTATATGTTGAGTCGTACCATAATTATTTAAGTATCTACATAACATTTTTGAACCAGAACCACCATATGAACAAACATAAAAAACTTTTGTCATTCTAATAATATTATATTTATTATTATTAATGAAAGATTATTATGGAAAATATATTAAATATTATAAAAAGTATAATAATCTAAAAAGAGCTATGAAAAATGTAGAAAAATATACATCTAATGATTTTTTAATAATTCATGAAGCATTTTCAATGGAAAAAAACGGATTTGATACTTTGGTTAAGATTCTCGAAGATAAATATATAAAATTAGGTAAAGATGTTGAACCTAAATATAGAAAATTAGGTGGTGAAGAAAATGAGGGTGAACATATTTTTTCATTAATTTATGTTGATGAAGTTAAAGATAAAATGCATACTGCAAATTTTGGATTAATAATTGATCCAAAAATTTTATATGAAAGAAATTTTTATTTCAATAGAGGTTGGCAAGGATGTATAATGGAAAAATCTATAAAAGGTACAATAGTTAAAAAATCTATTATGGGTTTAAAAACAGATTCTGATTATAAAATCAATAAAAAAATAAATAAAATTTTAAAATATATAAAACATCCAACTGGTGTTCCTGAAATATTTAAAAGATGTCATTTTAGTAATCATGAATTATTATTTGATGAAAAGATACCTCTAGATAAATATGTTATTGGAATAACTTGTACTGGTTGTGATGAAAAAGGGATTCAAAAAATTAATAATATTATAAAAAATAAAAATTATCAATTTCCAATTATTAGAAGATACGATGAAATAAAAAAATCTATCGGCGTCTAGAACGATGCATCATGTAATTACCATATGAATCAACATTAATTGAATGGAAGTTTTTACCATAATTTTTATTATCGCTAGGAGCATCACAACGAATACCCTTTCTTACTGGACCAATAGAAATCAGATCTCCTGTATATGATGAGTATACTCTTGTATCTGGATTAACAGAAACTGAATATCCTGGAATTCCAGGAAGACCAATAGTATATGCAGGTACATATTTTGAGTAGTTTGACATGATTGAAAAGTTTAAAGTAAAATAAGTTATTTATGAAAACTAGACTTGTAATTATGATTACCTAATAAGAGTATCAATAATTAATATTTTTCAATTTTTTTTATTGTAACTTTAAAAATAAATAAATTATCTACGTGAACGTACACCATGAGCCATCAAATTGCCTTTTGAATCTCGTTCAATTACATGGAATGCCTTACCATGATTCTTATGGTCTCGTGGTGCATCACACGTTGTACCCTTTTCAATTCCACCAATAGATACCTGTTTACCTGAATAAGTAGAATAAATAGCATCATCTAGATTGAGTGAAATAGAATAGCCACCAGAACGTCCAGGTTCACCAAGATCATATACAGGAATGTAGTTAGCCATATTTTGAAGTGTTTTGCTTTTAAGTTAAATTAGTTAAAGCTGGGTTAACTAGGAATCTTAATAATAAAATAATATATTATAGGTTATGTAACACTTTAAATTTTCAATTTTTTTGATAATTTAAATTATATCGATAGAAAAAAGTAGACTAAGAGTTGAAATAATCAAAATTCCAACAATGATAGTAATAAAAATGAAAGGATTATTAATTTGTGGGGTATTCATTTTAAAAGGGGTAGGAATAATTTCTTCACTTTTCTTCATTTCATAATTTAGCATATGAATTTTATTAATAGGGTCAATAATAAAAAGATTATTTGAAAGATTTTTAACCATAAATGTATCACCATTTTGATAACCATTTTTACGATAATAACCTCTAACTCCTTCACCCGATATTACAGCAATCTTTTTATAAGAATGAGCATATGCTAATTGTTCTGCAATTGCTAGAAGACGGCGACCTAATCCGACATGTTGGGAAGCAAATGTTTTTTTATCTTGAACTGAAACAACTTGACCATAAACATGTAATTCTCTAATCATCGCACAATCTTTCAAATCTTCAAAAATGAGTTTATTATCAATCATACCAGCAGAAGTTGATAAACGTAGACGAATAAATCCGAGAAGGTTAGTTTCATCTTTAGTTTCGAAAGTAATAAAAAATTCAATACCATCACTTGAATTATATTGTCGTATCATAGGTTTAATTTCATCTTCCTTAAAAGTCGCTGCTCGAACTTCACGATAGCGAATATCTTTACAGAAAAGTTCTCGTTCCTTAAGAACTTTATCTAGTGATTGACGAAGATTAGTTGTACTATTACCACCAATAATAATATCTCCTGGAATATCTCTAATTACACGGTTAAGACGAATCCATGGGTGTACATTTGACATTACATAAATAAGTAATTCAAATAGATCAGGACTATCACCATATGGTTTATAAATACCATTTTGAAAATCATCATAAATACGTGTGTATGGAATAGTAGAACAAGGATATACTTTCCATTGGTCTGCTTGTAAATCAGGATCTGAAAGTACACGATTAAACATTTTATAATCTGCATCTCTTACTGAAAATTTTTGATCGATATCATCAATTGTAAATTCCTTTTTACGATTTGAAACACCATGTTTCAAAGGTGCTGGAAGATCGGGCATAAGATGTATATCAACTTTAAAACAACAATCTTTTAACATTTTTAAAGCATCAATAGCACTTTGAATAGGGTGACGTCTATTAATACGATATAACATTCGATTATCTGTATGTTGAACACCAAGTTGAAGACGTGTAACTCCAAAACGACGGAAATCACGTAGAGTTTTTTTATTAATCTTATCTGGACGTGTTTCTAATGTTAAACCAATAATACGACATCTTGAAGTTTCATTTTGATTTCGTTCTTCTTCCAAAGTACCCTTGATGCGTGGTTTAAATTTACGATAAGGATCATAATATGTATTCGCAGCATAATATAAATCTCTAATAAATGTCTCTTGATAATCTTCTGGATAAGAACTCCAAGTTCCACCAAGTACCAATAATTCTATTTTATCGACAGGATGACCATTGACAAAATATGAATCTCCACGATCCCAAAATTGGCCAATTGGATCATAATTATTTTGTCTTGCACGGGCATTTCCAGGTTCTCTCGGATCATAACTTCGTGGTTGTCCTGGTTCTGCAGGACAGAAATAACAATCATATTCACAACTAAATTGTTGTATTTTACCATCAGTAATTGGATATGGAGATGTAAAAACTGCAATTACCATAACTCCTGAAAGTGAACGAAATTTTCGGGATCGTAGTAATGGTTCATACTCTGGTTTATATTCAATCTCCTTACGAATTGATAAGCAACGCATCATATATAGTAATTCTTGTCCAGTTGGTTGAATATGATGTTCTCTTGATTTTTCACGAAGATATAACTTCATTTGTGAATCTGTAGTAATATCCTTTTCATACATACAATGAATAATATCTTTTAATTTTTCAATATGCTCAGGTGATGAATTAAATGTTCGAGGTTTTGGTACAGTATCCTCTAAATCAACAACTTTAGGTACTTCTGGATCAGCAATTTCATCAGGTGTTATCGTATGATGAATTACATAATTAGATATCATACGTCGTAAACTAAACATTTGTTCTTTTGATATCTTTTTATAATATTCAAATTTGTAAATTATAGTTAATAGGAAAACATAATTAATATAATTTTTAGTAAGAAGAATATGAATCGCATTATAAAATTGGTCATAACTTGAATTTAGATACGCTTCGAGTCGGTCATATAATATTTTTTCTCTAATATTATCTTTAGTAGCAAAATCATTTCGAATAGTCTCGAAAGATACGAGAGAAATATCAGATACAGCCATTTTGTATTAAGCGAACATAATAATTAATATAAATATGTGATATGATGAGAATAAATTAATTTCAAATTTTTTAATAAGTATCATCGCTATCTTGATAAAAATCATCTAAGTTTTGGTCATTTGTTGAATTAGATAAAATTTCAAAATCAGAATCTGTATCAGATTCTGAATCTTCTTTTAATAAAGATGATTTCTTTTTTTTTTTAGAATTCAAAAAATTAATACTATCTAATTCTGTTTTTGAATTATATTTAGCCTTAAATTTATTATGTGATTTCAATAAATTATGAGATTTTGAATAATTATCTTCTAATGAAAGTTTTAAAGCGATATCAAAATCTGTTGTATTCAATTCATTAATGGGATCTTTATATTTTTTCTTTGGAATTATTTCTGAATATGGTATTAAATCATCTTCTGTTATTTTAATTTTTTCTTTGTTATTTTTTTTAAAAGTAAATGGTTCTTTTACTACATTAATAAAATCTGAAATATCAATATTATCTAAATCAAAATTTAATTGTATAGGTTCAGATACATTAATATATTCAATTGATGAAAATTCTTCAATTGTATAACCATCAAGATCAATCATTTTATTAAAAGAATAATTATCAAATAATATATTTCGTAAGTTATCTAATTTTAAATTAGAATATTGAATTTTTGAATGACTATCTCTCACAAAATAACCTTTTGAAGGGATAAAAAATATTGTAAAAAAATTACCATTCTTTAAAAATAACCATGCTTGAGTTTTAGAAGTATCATTAAATATAAATTCGATTCCGTCTTCTTTTATCATATTTACACTCGCACCCATTAATTTCTCATCTAAATATTCTCCTTTTAAATTAGTATAACATTCTACTAATTCATCGAGTGGTAATTGTTCTTGTGATGAATATTTTACACTTATACAATTTGCTAAATGTAAATTCTTTTCATGTATATTTTTACTCGTATCAAAAGTTTTCATAAATTCATAAATAGATATTAAAGAAAAAAAACCACATGCCATGAATTTATTATTTTTTAATTTAGAGTATAATTTATCATATTGATTAATAGTTTCGAATTGATTCATTTTAATTATATAATTTATTACTTACTAAGGAAGTAAACGAATCAATTTTTTTAACAAAAAGATATTTTTTTAGATTTATCAACTTCAATAAATGTATTTTTAGTTTTATCATTTGAAGATTTTAAGATAATATCATATGAATTGGTTATTAAAATATTATTAAAAGAAGAATTATTTTTAGCAGTGATTATAATATCATGTGATTTATCGATTTCTAAACCCGATATCAAACCATTTATATTAATATTTATATTTGAACATTTCTTTAGTATTAATTTATTTATCTTTGAATCAAAATTAATTTGCATCTCTTTACAATTTTCATATATAATTGAAGCATTATAATCAAATAATGTACCAAAATTTTGATCAAGTTTGAATAAATCCGTTAATTTTATATTATTTTTATTTAGCTTCATTTCTAGTTCCATATTTTTATATTTTATATACTATTAAATATTAAATTTTTTTTATGGAGAAACCAATATGTATACTACATAATTTAATAAATTAACCACATATTGAAAATAATTTGGATGTTTTGGTACATGAGGATATGTTGAAACTACTATTTTTTTACTAGGTGCTTTTTTTAAATTTTTAGGATAACGTTTATTACAATAATATTCTGTTTCTAACTTACATATTGCATTTGAATGAGATTTTGTAGGAAAATTATGATCACATTGCATCATTCTAATTTTTTTACATTGTTCACAATTAGTAATATTATAGGTTGAGTCAACATTATATTCTTGACGTTTTATACCTTTTGTTGGTTTTTCTTTATAATAATCTTTTATTGGATAATGCTTTACACAATTTAAAGCTTTTGCTTGTTTAGCTTTTTGATACGAATCTAAAACTTTAAATTTACCTATTTTACGGTAATCAATAGTAAAGTTATCTTTGTTATAAACATCTCTTATTTTATAATCTATAACTAAATTATCCCATATTAATTTTCGTAATTCTTTTATATCATTAGGATTTTGAAAAGTATAATATCTTCTTATATTACCTCTTTTTGTTTGTAATATAATACCTTCTCTTTGAGTATTATTGGGAATAAATTCAACTTGTAAATAAGGGTGGAATTCTTGTTCCATTTGATAAATTGCCTTTATAGAAGGCATTATTTCTGTTATATGATGGCAATTATGTGGTCTATCAAGATGTAATAATCTCATTTATACTTATTAAATATAAAAAAAATTTAGACTAACCATTTATGATTTATAACTTCATTTATAGTAATTCTTTTTTCAGGATCTTTAACAAAAATTCTATTTAGTAAGTCTTGACAACTTTCATCTTTAATATATTTTATACATTCTGATATAAATTTGATATCTAGACTTTTTTGATTTTTCTTAATGAGATCTTGTTTAGTAATTAAATTATATATCATAACTCCTAAATTCCATACATCACTATTAGTATGGTATTTAAGTTTATAAATTTCTGGAGGATTACAATTAGTTGTTCCAATAATTTTTTTTAATTTATTATCATTTTTATTTGTATTATTAATATTGTATGTTTCAAAATCAATAATTTTAATATTAAGATCATCATCAAGTAAAATATTTTCAAGTTTTATATCTAAATGGACTATATTTTTTTGGGTGAGATATTTAATACCATATGCAACATTTTTTATAATAGTTTTAATTTCATCAACATTAACTTTATCAGTTTCAGTTATGTAATCAAATAAATCTCCACGTGAAATATAATTGTAGGCTATACTACCTTCTGATTTAGTAAAATTATATGAAAGAGGATATATAATAAAATCCAATTTAGTATCAATCAAACTATAAAAATTTAATATTTTTTCAAAGGTTTTAAAATCATTTTTAGTTCTAAAAATATAATCCTTTATTATTACTTTATTTAAGGTTTTACAATTTTCACCTTTATAAAGTGATACATACTGCTTATTTGTTTTATCAATTTGTGTAAGTATGGTATATTCTTCCATAATAAGGTAAATTTGATATAGAATTTATACATTGGATTGAAAAATTAAATATCAAATTTTTTTAATATAGAAATGAATAATTTTAATAAATATGAATTTCGTGGAAGAAAAAGTAATTTTAATGAAGAATTATTTTATAAATATGATGAAAAAGCTCGTGATGTTGTTAAAGAAGCATTAGGAAATTTTGTAGCAGATCATCCAGACCCATTATGTCCTGATTTAGTTTTTACAACACAAAATTTTAAATATGATTATTTAGAATTACAAGTATGTACTCAATGGTTATATGATAAATTTCCATACGATAATGTATATATTTATGAAAGAAAAATTAAGTATGGTCCTAAATGTTTATTCTTAGTTTTAAATAAATTAATGACACAAGGTTATTTATTTCATCTCAAAGGTTTAGAAAATGCAGAACCTAGAAGATTAAAAAAATATTCAAGAGATTTTGTTTTTGATATTCCATGGAAACAATGTTTGAAAGTTTCAATAAAATATTTAGATAAACTTACTATTGAATTTTTTTAATTTTATTTCTTATTATATTTTATTATGAAAGTTGCTTTGTTGTTATTTGGTTTATTTTATTATGAAAATTATGATAGAAGAGGTAAAATTATTGATATCGATTGGAAAAAATTTAGATATATAATTAAGAAATTCATACTAAATGATCTTAAAAATAATTCTATTCATTATGATATTTATATTGTAACTAATAAAAGTACAATAAAAGAAGAGAAAGAACTTATAAATTTTTATAATCCTATAAAATATAAATTTTACGATATAAAAGAATTTAATGAAAATGGAAAAACAAGTGATTTAAGTTATGAATCAAGAAATAGAAAAATGAAGATAGGTTTAGAAATGATAAAAAATACTAATAATTATGATTCAATAATAGCAACAAGATTTGATCCTATTTTTAAATTATCATTTACTAAATATAATATATCATGGAATTTATTTAATTTTCATTATTTTCAAATTGATATGGTAGATGATAATCTATTTGTTTTTAATAATAAATATTTAGATATGATGATTAAATTTTTAGAGGAAAATATAAATAAAAGAGGACATGATTTTTATAATTTATTACCAATTCCTAAGAATGAAATTAATTTTTTAGCAACAAAAGAAAATAAACATCGATTCTTTTCATTACCTAATTATTATAGTAAAGTTATATCAGGTAATGCTATTAATATACAATCTTCATAAATATCATGTTTTAAAATATTAAATATAGTAATAGTTTTTGTTTCATAAGGTTCTAATCTTTCAAAAGCATCAATAGCTTTATCAAATTCTTCATTTTCATCAATAACTTTAATTAATTTTGCTTTTATTTTCTTTTTGACAAGAGATCTAATTAATTCTAATCCATAATCATTATTATTAGTAATTTCAAAATTGTTATTCTTTAAAATAGAATTTATAATTTTAGATGAATTGTGAGGAAATGGTATTTCTGATGTTATTAATATAGGAATATTACGATGATTTGATGATAAATCTACTGAATTATTTGTTTTTTCAGTTTCAATATCTATTGATTTTTCAATTTCTGAATCGTTTATTTTATCATGTTTAGAAATTTCTGATTTTGAATCTGATTCAGAATCGTCAGGTTGTTCTAAGAAAACTTTTTCTAATATTTCACCAACTTCACATGGTATTTCAGTAAAGTTTAAATTTTGTCCAATATATTTTAAAGAAAATGATTGTGAATTTTTTAAACCAACTTTATCTTTTTTTATATATTCCATACATTTTTTTAAATTTATTAGTTTGAACTCTATATGATTACTTACTCTTACATAATACATATTCATCATTTTATCCTTGAATATTTTAAGTTTATTATTTGGATTTGTGACTATTTCACTTTTACATGTAACAATTGAAACAAAACCTTTTTTTTTACAAAATATAAAAATTTTATCATCATTATTTAATATATCATATTTAGTATGAGTACTAAGATAATTTAACTTCTTTTTATTTAAAATATTCCAAAACTTACTCTCAATAGAATAAATAATGTATTTTACCATAAAAATAATACCTTTATATTTATCAATTAAAACAATTTTATTATCAACTTTTATAAAAAATTGATAAATATAAAGATATGTTTATTATTAAAATGTAAATACTTATAATGACCCGTAAAACTTTTATAATAGATGATTGTGAAGTTACTGCAGGAGGTGTTTTATTTTATAAAAAAAATAAATTATTAATGATAAGATGTAATGGTAAACTAGAAGATTTTGGCGGTAAAGCTGATCCTAATGATTCAAATATATATGAAACTATTTCTAGAGAAGTTGAAGAAGAGAGTAATAATATCTTTAAAAAAGAAGATTTGTATAAAAAAATAATTAAAAAAAAAGTATATATTTCTGTTAAATCAAAATATTTATTCATTTTTGTGAAAGTTAACAAAAATTATAATGTTGGAGATTTTGGTAATAGAGAAATTTATGAAAATATACCTCGTACAGTTGAATGGGTACATATGGATAAATTTAAAAATAAAGATTTTGTTAGTGAAAATTTAGCATGGAGATTAAGAACTAAAGATTTTTTTCAAACAATATTTGGATTAAAAAATAAAAATATTACTACACTTAAAAAATCCGAATAATTTTTTTCATTATATACATTATAAATGCCAATTGATTATGATCAGGTAAAATTTATAATAAAAAATAAAAATGATATTAGTAAACTTTCACCTTTAGATAAATTAATTATTAAAATATGTTCTAACCATATATATCTTTTTAAATCATTAATTAATGTATATGAACCGAACTATTATTCATATTACAGATTTTTTTACATATTTTATATTTTGTTACAATACGTATATTATGATTTATCTCAGGATTTATCAAAGGATAATATTAAATATATATTTGAAATATTCGTTCGTTATACTAGAAAATTTAATATGAATAATTTTGATAAAAAGAAGATTAATATAGATACAAATGCAATGATAAATAATTTTGATGAACTTTATAAAACGTTCTTTATTGATAAAAATATATATTTTTCTGTATATTTTAATAATTTAATTAAATACTTTTTACCATTACCTTTTGAATTAAATATATATTCACCATACATTACATATCGATCAAATGTAAATAGATTTTATACTAAAAAAAATATTGATTATTATGATTCAATTAAAAAAGTAGATTTGTTAAAAACACGTCGTAAAGTTGAAAATAAAAAAAGAAATATCGATATGATTGAAAAAGAAATTACATTACAACTTCCAATATTATTTATAAATCCTAGATTATATTCAGTGAATGATATTTTTTGTATTGGATTAAAAGATAGACTAATAATAGGAAAAGAATTAAAACGAACTGGTGATAATTTTACTATAAATAGTTTATATTATCGTAACATATTTAAGATTGATGAAAAGATGCATTGGAAAGGTAAACCATTTGAAAATATTAATCCAAATTGGATAAAAAATAACCAAAAAATAGAATTTGAAATATCTAATATTGTTTATTTATCATGTTTAAAAAAAATTACTAAAACTGATTTATTTAATGTATTTCATTCTATCAAATTTGAAAAAGATATGGTTAGTGAAATGTATCATTATACTGGTTTGAATATTAATAAACCTAAATTTGATAAAATGTTACATTGTCCAACTTTCTTTTCACCAACTCCTATTTATTATAATACAGATCATTTATATTATCGAGGTAAAAAATGTTTATTTTATAAAGTAAAAAAAGATATTGATAATTTATTAGATCTAACATCAAATATAACAGTTAATAATCCATTTATTGACACAAAAAAAACTGGCAAATTTTATGATTTTAAATCTATGGATCTATTTTATAAAGGAAAAGATGTACCAATAGTTGAAGATTCACGATATAAATGTTTAGATACTTCTAGAGAGTTTGAAGTAAAAAATTATTGTGATATTAACACATCTAATCATTATGTTGGTAGACGTAAATTACAAGAAATACTTTATAAAACAAGAAAATATATGCATCAAGATATATGGGTATTTGAATATGATATTTTTAAAGGAAATAATAAAACTTATAATAAGTTATATCATCCCAAATTAAAAGATAGTTGTATATTATTTAGTTATAATTACGATGCGGTGATTTTAAAAAATCTAGCTATAAATGGATTTTGGTTTACTGATTACATTGATAGATTTAATACAGGAGGTGAGATATTATTAACAGTTCCAAATAATTATTTAGAATTGTATGCATTTTCAAAAGAAAAATGTTATGATAAAAATCTTAAGAAAGTTAAGTTTTAATAATCTCTTTATACACTCGATATGTGTGTTTCCAATTTGGTGTAATTTGTAAAATATATGATTCTCCTAATAAAGGATTAAATAAAATTATTCTATCAATTCTAATATTTTTCTTTCTTAATGCATATCGATACATTAATGTTTGTAACACATATCGCGATGATAAAATATTATCAGTTGATGTTTTAATTTCAATTAAAGTTCTACCAACTACTAAATCAGTTTCACCTAATATTTCACCATAACTTACATTATAATGTAAATTAATCATATTTCTAGGTTTATTAATATCTGAACATTGGTCAATACTTTCTTTTACTAATGAAATTATTGATTTTTCTAATTTTTCATAATAAGTTTCTTTTTTAATCCATTCATAAAGTAATTGTTTTTTAACTGGAATATATGATTTTTTACATGATATATGTAAAGTTGATTCTATCGTATCTCTCCAATCACTATTTTTATCACAATAATTATAATAATGTTTATCTTTTTTTAAATTAAATCTAGAATAAACAGGTACTGTTAATTTATCTATATCATTTTTAAAATTATAATAAATCATTTTCATAATTAAATTATCAATAAATATACCATATAATTTATCACAATTGAATTTCTTAAACATTGGATTAATAGTTGGAATAAAATAATTTTTTGATTCATAATCTAACTCTTTTAGATAATTATAAACAGGACTTAATGATCTACTTATTATAAAATTATTTACTATATTTGTTATATTACCTTTTTTAAGTTTTGATGCAAATCTTAAATTAAATCCATCATAATATTTACTATTTAATTCTTTTATAAATGGTGATACATAAGTTCCATCAGTATCATATGAACATGTAATTTCTAAATTTTTTTTAGCTCGTGAACATCCTACATAAAATAATCGTCTTTCTTCTTCAACATCCTTTATTTCTTGTAAATATATATCACTTCTATATTGAGGCATCATACTTGATGATGCACCTGATAAATATACATATTCCCATTCTAATCCTTTTGAACCATGTATTGTTGTTAAAAATAAAAAATCATCACTATCATAACTCTTTTCCTTATTAATATTAAAATTTAAATGTATATCTTCTAAAAAAGTTTCTAAAGAAGAATATCTAGATAAATATATTTTTAAAGTTTCAATATCATTAATTTTTTCTTCATAACTTGTCGATTCTTTTAATTTTTGATTTTTTTTTAAAATAGGTTTTAAGTAGTCAATAATAATTGAACATATTTTATCTAAATTTTGATTTTTATCTTTTAAAAGTTTAAATATTTTTTGTAAAGCTATTTGTAATTCTGATAAATATTTTTTATATTGATTATGTTTTATTATAAATTTTAAAATATTTTTTTGTGATACTATTTCATTTATTTTTACTTGTCCAATTCCATTAATATTTACTAAAATACGTTTCCAATGTATTACACTTTTTACATTTACTAAAATTATTAAAAAAGCTAAAAAATCCTTAATATGTGATCTATCTAAAATACCTACACCACGAGATTTTACATATGAAACTCTATTTTTTATTAATTCTAATTCAAATGAATCTAATTGTCTATTTGTTCTACATATTATAACTTGATCATCAAATTTAATACCTTTTTTTTTATTTTTAACAATTTGATTGATAATATAGGATACTTCTAATTGGGAAGTTTCAAAACCTGTAACTTTAGGTTTTATTTTTATAGTATCTGAAATAGGTACCATTCTTTTATCAAGTTGCATTTTATTATTTGAAATTATATCATTACATAAATTAATAATAGGTGGTGGTGATCTATAATTTTTTTCAAGATGAAATTTTTTAATTTTTTCATATTGATTTTCAAAGTTTATAATATAAGATACATCTGAACCTCTAAATGCATAAATAGCTTGAGCATCATCACCAACAACAGTTAAATTTTGATTTTTATTCATAGATTTTAAAATTAAATCTTGAATTGGGTTAACATCTTGATATTCATCAAATAAAATATATTTTACATTATTTTTAAAATCATTAGATATATCAAGTTGCAAAAACTCATAAAATTTTCTCATTAAATCATTAAAATCTAAATAGTTATATTTATCTTTTTTAATTTGATACTCTTTGAATATTTTCTCTATAATATTTTTATATTTATCTAAATTAACTTCATAATCACATCCCATTTTATCATAAGTTATATTTATTAATTTATAAATAGAACTTTTAATATCATCATCTAAATTTTTCTCTAAAATTAAGTCAACTGCTTCTTTTAAAAATTTATTTGAGTCTTTATCATCTAAAATAGTATAATTTATATTATGATATTTTTGAAGAGTTCGATATGCAAGACTATGTAAAGTTCCTACATATGGAAGTTCCTTTATAAATTTCTTTAATCTATTACTCATTTCACATGATGCTTTTTTTGTAAATGTTATTAAATAAATAAATTCAGGATTAATATTATGATTCTTAATTAGATTTACTACCTTTGAAATTAAAGTATGAGTTTTACCAGACCCTGGACATGCGATGATTATATTATTTCCTTCAATGTTTTCTACAGCTTTTCTTTGATTTTCATTTAAAGTAAATTGTTCTATTGATTTTTCATTTTCATTTATTTCACTTTTGAAAGTTTCAAGTTGTTTTTCTAATTCTCTAATTTTTCTATTATAATCATCAATTTCACTTTCTATCTTTTTAATTTTATCTATTATCATTTTGTCTATTCTCACAATAAATATTAATTCAATTTATTAAACGTAATATTAAATTAACATTAATTCAAATACATCTACATTACATTTACATTCATCTGAAATATTACTAACATCAAATGAAATAATATTTATAGGAGATTTTTCATCTTTCTCTCTTTCTTTATTTAAGAATTTTATAAAATCTAAACATTTAAAAAATGATTCAAAAGTATCACGTGTACCTAAAAATCTTGTAAAATATGTATTTGAAGTAGAACTTTTTGTTATTAAAATATAATCATCATGTGGTATATAACCGTTATATTTATCTTGAAAATCATTTATAACCATAACTTTATCATCTGTAAATTCATCAAGAATATTATTGTATGAAAGATTTGGATTTTCTATAATTTTTTGATATTTTATAAATCTATTGAAATAATCCACAATAGGTAAATAATCTTTATGTTGCATAAAATCAAACATTGGACGAGTTACAAGTCGATATAGTTGATTATTATAATTTTCTGTTAAAATATTATTACATCTTTTTATAAAAAGTTCAGTTTCATTATGATACATATGATTAATAAAATCATTTTGGATACGAATTAAACGAGATATAACAACTCCTCTACATTCTTCTATTGTAAAGTTATTACAAATTGCTATTTTTTGATTATCTATTATTTTATATCCAATTATAGTAGGATTGAATCCTATTACATTTCCATTTAGTCTTTTATTACTATTTATCATAATAACACGATCAGTATCTTTATCAGCTAGTTCATTTAATATATATTTTTCTATTTTAGAAATATTTCCTGCTACAATATATTTGAAATATCCATTACTAAAAAAAAAGTCTTTATATTGAAGTTCTATAAAATATTTATTAAATGTTATAGTAGTATATACATTTTTATCTATTAGTTTTGTGACTTTCAAAAAAGTCAAATTACTCTTTTCAATAGTAATTTTAGTTTGATTGTTTATTAATAATTCTGCTATTAACGCTTCTTCTGTTTTTTCTATAATTTTAAGACTCATTTAAATAAATCTAAATAATAGTGTATTATGATATAAAAATCAATTTTTTAATATTGTAATTGTTCGAAACGTGGCCAATCTCTTTTTGGTTGGTATTCAATATAAGGGTATTGATCCTGTGATAATCGTGGATAATTGCAATAATTATCTTTTTGATTACAAGGTAATGTTTCTGGAATTTGGTGGGTTTTAAATTTGGTATCATGGGTTAAATTATTATATTCAACATATGGAAATTTTTCATATATATGTTTATCAGTAAAAGGATCTTCACAACCATTACAAAACCCTTCTTGTGGTTGATTTGCAAAAATCATTAATGCAAATATAACTATTGCTAATGCTACTAGAAAAATACCGTCTAATTGCATTATTTTATAATCTATATATATTAATCAATAAATTATTTAAGGAAATATTTAAACTTTATTTTTAATGGAACAATATATTAATCCTAATAAACTTAACCCTAAACATAAAAAAAAACGTAATACGACTAATTTTAAACCTGATCATAGACAACCACATTTAAGAGTTAAGGTTGCTTATCCACAATCAATTACTTATGAAGATAAATTTATGTCAAATGATGTAGTTTTAGTTAATCATTTATTTAATGATAATAGTATCTATCAAAAACTATTAGACGAACTAAAACAAGCGATGAAAGAATTATATCCTAATAATAATCATAATGTATGGAAATTATGGCATGGTGATACTCATTTTATAGCTGATGATCATTTAAATTGGAAAGAAAAATGTCCATATTTCAATGAAATTGTTGATAAAGCATGTTCTTATTTTAAGATGCAACCAAAAGCAACTCGTATGAATTGGTATAAAAATTCTAAAGAATGGAAACCATTTCATCATGATGCGGCGGCAGTTGATAAACGTAAAGCTAAGACACAAAATTTAACAATTGGAATAAGCTTTGGTGCAACTAGAGAAATTGCATTTGAAAATAATTATTCTAAAACACGTATTGCTTTTCCTATGAATGATTGTTTTGTTTATGCATTTGGTAAAGATGTTAATATTAAATGGAAACATGGAATTCCACAATTACCGCCTAATAAACAAAATAATAGTGGTCGTATATCTATTATTATATGGGGAAAAAATGATCAATCTTATAAATAAATCTATTAATTTTAAACTTTTATTCTAAGATAATAGTATAAAAATAATAATGAATTCTCCGAATTATACATATTTAATATTATTATCAATAGTTATATTAGTTTTGTTATTTTTTAGTCGTAAACAGAATAAAACTTATACTTGGTATCAATGTTCTGATAAAGATAAAGGAATGAATGTAATGAGACAAGTATTATTAAAACATAAATTAAGAAAAACTACTGATACTAAAGGATGGAATATATATTTACCATGTGATAATAAATATTCAAATAAGTACGTTAGAAAAGTTCGACCAAGAATCGAACAAATGGTAGGTTTTATAGAAAATAATGGTATTCTTGGTTCTAAAGTAGGATTATGGAAAACTTTAAAAAATTATTATGGTTTTGATAAAGCTGGTGTAATTATGCCTCGTTCATATATATTACCACAAGATAGAGAGCAATTTGATCGTGATTATGATAAAAATAAATTATATGTTTTAAAAAATGAAAAACAACGTCAACAAGGGATTAAATTAGAACGTGAATATTGGGATATTGTAAATTATAAAGACCAAGGTTTTAAAATTATTCAAGAATATGAGAAACATCCTTTATTATTTCATGGTCATAAATTAAACTTTAGAATTTATTTATTAGTTGTATGTGATGGAGATAAAAAAACTGGTTATTTATATAATGATGGTATAGTTTCGTATACTGAAAATCCTAATACTAATGTTATAGATTATGGCAATGGTATAGCTTCTTTTTATACATCAAAAGATCTATATAGTAGACGAGGATTTCCAATTTTAATTTCACAATTACAAAATTTAAAAAAAACTGTTCCATGGGGATTATTATTTAATAGATTCTCAAGTTTAACTAGAGGAGTGTTAAATGCAAGTGGTATAGATTTATGTAAAATATCTAAAAATGCTGGATCTAAAAATTTCCAATTATTCGGTATCGATTTTTTTGTTAATACAAATTATGAACCTAAGATACTTGAAATTAATATTGGTCCAGGAATGACTCCTTTATTAGAGGATGATAAAGAAATGAGAATTAGAATGCATGAAGATATATTAGGAAAACTTAATATTATTCCTAGACCTATTAATAATTTTAAAAAAATTTGGGAAAATTAAAAATTCAAAATAGATTAATATTAATCATTTTTGAAATTTAACGATTTTTTGGTGGTCGTCCTCTCCCTCTTCCACGTTCTCTTTTTACTGGTTCTGATACTACTGTTGTTGTTTCCTTTGTTTTTGAATTTCTAGGTTTTTTAGCTTTTACATATATTACTTTTTTTTCTTTTTTAGGTTCTTCAGCCATTAAATCAGTTAAATTTGTTCCTTCATTATTATCTTCATTATTACCCATCTCCCCAAATCCAAACTCATCTATACCACCATTACCAGAACCAGAACTTTCACTACTATTATCTGACTTTTCATCTTCAACATCTTCTGATTTTTCATCTTCAACATCTTCTGATTTTTCCTCTTCAACGTTTTCTGATTTTTCATCTTCAACATCTTCTGATTTTTCCTCTTCAACATCATTTGATTTTTCATCTTCGACGTCTTCTGATTTTTCATCTTCGACGTCTTCTTCTACGCTAATATCAACATCATCTAATTGTTCATCTTCAACGTCTTCTTCTACGCTAATATCAACATCATCTAGTTGTTCATCTTCAACGTCTTCTTCTACGCTAATATCATCATCTTCATTTTCATCGTTTTCTTCCACGCTATTATCATCTTCTGATTTTTTTTCTTCGTCATCTTCCTTTTCAACGTCTTCAATATCTTCTTCAACGTCTTTAACATCTTCTAATTTTTCTTCATTATCTTCCTTTTCAAAGTTATCTTCAACTTGAGATACTTTTTCATTATATTTATCTTCTGATTTTTCTATTTCTTTTTCAGGATTCTCATAATCATAATCATAATTATCTTCAGTTACTTCATCAATAACATTTGATTCAAACAATTCTTGATTATCAATTATAACTCCTCCATTTTGATTATTATTAGTTAAAAATTCAGATAAATCAAGTTCATTTTGTTCTTGTTCAATTTGTTCTTGTTCACTTGTATCTTTTTCATCAGAACTTTTAACTTCTAAAATTGTTTCAAGTTGTTTAATATTTTCTAATTCTATATTATCTTCTAATAATCCTTCAACGAAAGAAGCTAATGCAAACATAACAACTCTTAATTGTTCTATAAATAAAGGTTCAATATAACTATTCCAATATTTTCCAATATATGGGAGTTGTCTAAAAAATCTAGATGCGTCACTACCTAAATCAAAAAATTTATCATTAACCTGTTCTTTTTTAAAATACTTCAAACTATGCCATGAAAAAATTAAAAATGCAAAAAATCCATAAAAAAATGGTGATTTCAAATATTCCATATTATAATTACTATTATTTTTTTAAATTTCATAAATAACCACACATTTTATTTATATTAAATTAATAACCATGTATAGCTATATTTTTTTCTTCTGCAAATCCTTTTTCAATTATAAATTTTTTTATACTATCACGATGATCACCTTGAAATTCTAAAAAAGGTTTATTATCATCATATTTCAAACTACCAGCACAACATAATTTTTTTTTCAAAGGTTTAATAATATCTTTTTTAAATTCTGTATTATTTGGTAAACCTTCAACATATGTCCATGATTTTCTACCATTTCTTTTTTTAATACGAATATGAATTTTATCAGTTACTGTAATATTTTTATCGTCTTCGGTACTAATTAGATTATCTAGATTCATTATATATAAGTATAAATAGTAGAGTTCCTAAGTGTGTAAATTTCATTTTTTTTTATTAATAGAAGTATTATATTGATGAAAATAATATCAGTTGTCGGACCAACACAATCAGGTTCAACATTACTTTTCAATTTAATAAGATTTATATTACAAAATTTTTATGTTATTGATAGTTGTTGGGTTGAAAGTTTCAAAAAAGGGGAATATGATAAAAATTGTGAATATTTAATAGTAAAAGCCCATGGATATGATCAAGAATTAAAAAATAAAAGTGATCTTATCTTTTTACCTATAAGAGATTTTAGAGATTCTGCTATTTCACATGCTAAAAGATTTGGTAATAATTCAGACGTTTATAAAAAAAATAATAATAAATTCAATGTTAAATTTTATATGAAAAATATTAAAGATAATATTGAACTATTTAGTAAATGGAAAGAATATTCAAATTATATTTTTAATTATGAAGAGTATACCAAAAATAATAAAAAAATTATAGATGAAATATGTCATAAATTTGCATTAAATTTAAATCAAGATCAGATAGATACAGTTTTAAAAAAATCTGTTGAACTTCATAAATCAAAAAATATTGTAAAAGTAGATGATCCTAATAATCTTCTTTATAAAAAAACTTTAATTTCGCAAAGTCACAATTCATCAGGAGGTAAAATAAATAAATACAAAAAATATTTTCCTAATAAAATTAATAAATTATTTCTTAACGATAATAAAATAAAGGCTTTTTTTAAAAGTAATAAATATTTATAAAGTTATAGTTTCATTAAATTCAATATCTTTATCTTCTCTATGTAAACTTATATTATTGTATGTATTTTTTTTAAGTTTAATGTTTGGTTCTTCTGCAATCATATTATTAGAATAATTTAATTCTTTTAATTTATCAGGAAGATCAGGTAAAGTAGTTATATTATTATTACAACAATCTAATTCTTTTAATGTATCAGGGAGATCAGGTAAAGTAGTTATATTGTTATTAGAACAATCTAATTCTTCTAATTCCATTGGTAAAAATGGTAATTCTACAAGTTCATTATGAGAACAATCTAATAGTTTAAGAGTAGATGGTAAATTACCTAATTCTATAATATTATTACCTTCACAATGTAATTCTTCTAAATAAGGATTCAAATTATAAATTTTATTTAAATTATTATGGGCAATATTTAAATACTTTAGATTTGTTGGTAATTCTATTATCTCCTCTAAATTATTCGATTCAATTGATAATTTTTCTAAAGTTGCTGGTAAAGATTTAATAGTTTCTAGATTTATAGAATCTGCTTCTAATAGTTCTAAATTTGAATAAGCAAGATCTATTTCATTGACTGATGTATTATCAATGTATAATGATTTTAGATCTGAAGGTAATTTAGGTAAATTATGCAAATGATCACAATTAGTTAAATCTAGATATGTTAATGATTCTGGTAAATCAGATACATGAGTTAAATTATAGTTATTTTTAGCAATTAATTTAATAAGATTAGGTGGAAGATTTTCAAGTTTAGTAATTTTAGTATTAAAAATAATTAGTTCTTTTACCCAATAAAATTCAATAAGCGTATCAGTTATTTTTGTTACACTTTGAGAATTTATCACAAGCTTCGGATCTTTGTATTTTTTGCAATTTTCTAAATCATTGGGATTTATATTAAATGCCATCTTAGATATATTAAATTACATATTTACAAATAAATATAATAAATCAACTTTTTTCTATTCTATTTATAGATGAAGTTTACTAGTAAAAGTAACACTAATTTACAATTAAATAGTCTTGTTTTAACTTATAATGATGGTTACAAATGGAAGACTATACCTATAAGTTTATTATTTGAAAAAAAAATAATATATGATACTTTTTATGATAAATTATTTTTTTCACCAGAAAAAGATAATTTTAAAAAAGAAAAAAGAACATCAACAAAAGTATCAATTTGTTTTTGTCCTAAATCATTTATTTGTATAATTTATGAAGGAAAATGGAACTTTCAAAAGTATAAAAATAATATAATGATTTTAGAAAATGAAAAAAATGAAACCTTAGAACTTTCATTTGGAAATCCATCTATTAGAAAGTTTGAATCGAATATTATGGAATTTAAAGAATCATTATTAAAATATCCAGATTCACTATTTATAGATTATAAATATAAAAATCATATATATAAACCTAATATTGTTCCATTGATTGATTATTTGAGTACTAAAAAAGATAATATTAATATTTCTAAATATAGTTTATTAGTGGGTAAAGATACATATAAATATTTAGAAAAATTCGAAGATAAAATTAGAGATAAAAATGGTTTTATTATTTATGGTGATAAAGATGCTATGATTAATATTTATAAACCTAAAATAATAAAAGTTGATTAATTTATTTTATCATAAGTATTATATTAATTATTATATTTAATTGTACCTATTAATATGGAACAATTACAACAAGATGCATTATATAGTTTATTGTGGGGATTTTATAATGAAATAGAAGCATTTAATATCGAATTATTTGAACAAATTATAAACTCTGATAATTTAAAATGGTTTTTAGAATTTGAAGACTTTGGTATAACAATGTTTGGAACATATCTAATAGGTTTGGATAAACATGAATTGATTTTAAAATATTTTGATAGAATTATTGATAATTATCCAGATTTCTCGCAAATAGAATATAATTATAATTTCTTAAATACAATATTTATATATTATGATTCCATTCCTGATAGTTTTATGAAATACTTTATAAAGATTTTATTTAAAACTTCAGATTATACTGTAGAAGATGAATCTAATATTCTATATTTTTCATTGAAATATACAAATCAAACTCCTACATACTTTTTATTGAACAATTATAATTTTGAAATTAAGAATGATCCTAAAATTATAAGAAATTTATTATCAAAATGTACTTATCTTGATGAAAGATTAAAATTGTTTAAAAAATTACTAAACTTAGAATGTTCTATTCCTAATGATCTTTTTAGATATTATCGTTTTGAAGATGCTTCACAACAACAAAATTTAGATTTTTTAATAGATATATTAAATATATTAATTGAATTTAATTATTTTGAAAAAAATAAAATCGATTACTTAGAATACATACCATCTAATTTAATTAAACAAATTCCCGAAGAATTGATTAATAGTTATATAAACTTTTTTATTAGTAAGAATATTAGTTTTGATAAATCATTTTATAAATTAATTGATTCTAATTTTGATATATTTAAAAAAGTTATTGACAATACTAATAATTTAAATCAATTATCATTATTATATTTTTTTCAAATAGTTGATTATAGCAAAATTGATTACTTTGATTTGATTTTAAATAAAATACCGAATAAATTTATAAATTTTAATATGATTAAAGCACTTTCACATAATGAACCAATAATTTATAAAAGTTTAATTGATACAATTATTGAAAAACCTAATACTATAAATCAAGATTATACTAAATTTATGAATAGTCTTATGGTTGGACATATTACTGAAAATATAAATGAGATTATGTATTATTATTTACAAAAATGTCCATGTATTAATATTAATAATGAAAATATGGTATTATTTTTTTCAAATATATCTTTAACAAATAGATTTAGCGACAATATATATTATGAATTATTTAATAAATGTATTGATATAAATTATACTAAACTCTTACAATCATTTCAAATTTTAAATGAAGTTGAAAAAAATAAATTAAATGAAATATTATATAATTATATTGATAAATTTATTCTTAATACAATACCAACATATATTCAAATGTCATTAAATATCATTTCTTTCTCAAATATTATAAAATTAATTAAAAAATATGATATTAATAACTCGCCACATATATATATATATATATCTGCATTATACCATAATAAGTTAGAATTAGTTAAATACTTATTAAAAAGTAATAAAGTTTATATTAAGATACCAATAGATATATTTAAAAAGTATGATATTGATAATATAAAACTTACTTATGATAATATTATTTACTATAAAAATTGTCTAAGTAATGCTAGATTAATTTCTATTTCAAAAAATAAAAAATTAAAGAAGTTAGCTTATTTAATTAATAAAAAAAATCATATGTATTTAGCACTTTTTAGATACATCAAAAGAGCTAA
>CERD01230853.1_pt1 | contig 42853 bp, 48 predicted proteins | sample 530931 | NCBI WGS metagenome assembly CERD01 (sample SAMEA2621101, study PRJEB7988) | marine metagenome | isolation source: saline water (ENVO:00002010), including
ATTATTTTCTACTGATTCTTCATCATTATTTTCTACTGAAACTTCGATAGGTTTTTCTTTATTAACTTGTGGACTAATAGAAGAGAATTCTAATGAGTCTTCAGATAATGAATATTTGGGTATCATATCTTCGCCATAATCATCTCTTAAAATATTATTAACAGCTTTACCAATATTAATAACTTCTTTTTCAAATTCATCAAAATTATCATCTTCTTCAAAATTTATCTCTTGATTGCTAGAACTTTCATCACTAAATGACATATCTAAATCTTCTTCTTTATTTTTTGGTTTATAAACTGGGATATTTGTATCTTGATTATTATTTTCTATATCACAAGTATTTTCACTCATAAACAATGATTTACTTTTATTATCACAACTTGCGAAAATTTTAGGTTTAGGAGCGGTGGACATATATCCGACATCTGTATTCATTTCACTATCATCAGTTTCGGTAAAATGATTTTTATTTTTAATTTTCATATGATGGAATGAATTAATTTTTTTTAGTTCTAGTAGGTTATTAGTTCCTACATCTCTCATTTTATGAACACCTTGATTTACAGTAGTTTGTATATTATATATCAGATTTTGATTTCTTTTTTCAAAACCATTTAATACATTTCCAAATTCTTTATAAATATTACTTTTAAGTTGTGTAAGTTCCCAATAAATTAATGAAGCTAAAAATAAGATTACAATAATTAACAAAAATAATTTGGAATCCATATTAATATTCTATATAAATCCCTATGAAAAAAGAAATGTGTTTTAGACTAACTTATAAATTGAATAATTAATATATAAATGAGAAAGTTAAGTCCAACTTTAAAAAAAAATGAGATTGATTCTATGATTCAACAAATATCAATCCAATTGACAATTATTTTTATTGGCCATTTTCTTACATCTGTTATTGATGGTGATGGTGAAGTTTTAGATATTAAAATAATTAAAAAAATGTTATATATTACAATATCTCTTGTATTTTACTATGTATTTGTTAATAAATTTATAAAAAAATGAAATTAAAGTAGTATAAACCCTAATTATTATATAATATTAAATGTTTATTAAAAAGGGGTTTTATGTGAAAGTTGATAAAGATCTTGATGAAGATGATATTTATTATCACCAAAGAGTATGGTTTATTTTGAGTCAAAAACCTAAAACTAAAAAAGAACTTGAAGAAACTATAAAATTTTCACGTATTTGGATAAATCATAAAAAATTCAATTGTTGTTATTCTTCCAATTTAATGGATAAGTTAGAAGAATTAGAAGTTAATATATGGAATAAATAATTTTAACTATAATAAATTTAATTATCTAATTATATATATATATTGAATTATGTATAATATGGCGGTTTGGCATAAATTCTTAAGATACATAGGTCAAGTTCTTATTTTATATTTATTATTAAAATATTTACCAGATCTAAGAAATAAAATTAATCTTTCAGAAATAGGATTAGTAATTTTAACAGTTCTAATAATTTCCATTTTATGTGATGTTTCATGTTGTTTAGCATTTGATTCTTCCGATACAGATGATTCTGTTGATAATGGACAAGTTCCTACTTCACAATGTCAATGTAGTGGTGGAGTTGAAGGTTTCGAAGATAAAGTAGAAACAAAACTAGAAACAAAACCAGAAACAAAACCAGAAACAAAATCTGAACCAGAACCAGTAGTTGAAGTAAAAGCTAATATTGCAGTAGTAGAAGATAATGTTGATGGTGTTGCTGAAGATGCGAAAGTTGTTAAAGCTGAAAAAACTTTTGTTCCAGTACAAGGTTATTATGGAGAAGTTATAAAAGAGGCTCAACGTGATATGGCTACATCACGTCAAGAAGATGGTGTTATGGTTGACGAACTAAAATTCACTGATTTTAATCATCTACCATTAGCTTCAGGTTATAAGAGTAAAAACTATGAATATGGTTATTCTTTCTTACCTCCCGAAAAATGGTATCCTGAACCTCCACGACCTCCTGTTTGTGTAACTGAAAAACGTTGTCCAGTGTGTCCATCATTAAGTACAAATGGTGTAGCTGATATGAAAGAATGGGATAGTTCAAGAAGAATAACAGGACCTGATCTAATTGATACTGAATATGTATCACAAAAACTAAACGCAGGAAGATAAATTTCTAACTTTTAATAAAAACTTAGGAATTATTTCTTTTTTCCATAACATATAATGATAATTGTAATCCTAATAATATTATTATTAATACTAAAATTACTATTATTGTTACAAAATATGGGTAATATCTTTTAGATAGATCTAATATTAATGGATCAACTATATATTTTAAAATCTTTTCTTTTGTTTCTTTTTTATTAACTTCATTAATACAACTATCAATTATCAAATTTGTTGTTGGACCAATATTCATATTATATTATTAAGATTAAAAATCACTTGTATTTACGAAACTATCTTCACTTGTCGAACTTAGAGAATTTTCAATATGTATTGATACAGATGAAGTTTTAGTTTTATTAGAATTACTTGTTAAAACCCCTTCTGAAATTGTAGCAGATGAAGTTTTATCAGAATTACTTGTTGAACTGAGTTTTAAGCCTTCTGAAATTGAAACAGATGAAGTTTTATCAGAATTACTTGTTGAACTGAGTTTTAATCCTTCTGAAATTGTATCAGATTTTTTTGTCTTTTCAATTCTATTTTTTTCTATTTTCTTTTGTAACTTATCTAAATCACTTTTTGTAATACTTTCTAAAAATTTCTTATTTGCAAGTTTTTCCATTTCAAAAGCTTTATCTAAATTCGATAATTCGCTTTTAGTATCTTTTATAGTATTATATAAATATGCTTTATAAAGTTTAGCTTTTTGTTCGTCAACTTTCAAAATTTCCATAATTTTTTTAACAACTCGTTCATGTATTTCAGTTCCTTGTTTCTTAACAAGTCTTGCTAATTTACTTTCGTATTCACCACCATTTAATTTTCTACTACCTAATATAACTTTATTACCACCTCTCATTCTATTTCCGAAAGCTTTCATTAAACTATCTGCTAATTCTTCTGAAGTTGAAACACTCTCTATACTTATTATACTATCAGAATAACTTTCACTTCTATTTGTTGATTCAGTTGATTCTGTTGATAATGAATCTGATTTATCTTCATTTAAAGATAATCTTGATAAAGAATCCGATTTTCCTTCATTTAAAGATAATCTTGATAAAGAATCCGACATATCAACATTTAATACATCTTTTAAATCAACTTCTTTTTTAGTTAAATCTAAGTTAAATGGTAATGGACTAAGACTTTGTGTTGAATTTGCTGGTTGAACCTTTGAAGATATATCAATTACTTGTAATTCTTTTTTAGTATTTCTATTATCATTTTCATGTTCACTATTTTCAGATTCTATAAATTGTCCGATAGCATTTTTTATTTTTTTTTCAGCACCAGCTTTTAATAATTTTTCTGCTAAAACCATATTACCCTCTTTTACTGCAATATGTAAAGGTGTATCTCCATCTTTATTTTGTATGTTTAAAAATGTTCCCCTCTTACCTGAACTTAATAATAAATTTACGATAGCAGACGCAATAGGATTTTCATCATATTTTCTAACTAATAAATGTAATACAGTATCTCCATTATCATCTACTACTGTAAAATCATCTACTAAATTGTTATCAATCATGTATTTAACTGTTTCTAACTGACCTTCTATAGTTTTTTTTAACATATCATTACTGTTGTTTTGTCCTCTTGAGAAGAAAAAACCACCAGTCATTTTATTAGCAACATAACTTTCATTTGAATATTCTGTTCCTACGGAGCTTATTGAACTTTCTTTATTTATATTATTCATCCGTGTTGATTATATATTAAAGATAAGATTTTAAAAAAAATAGAGATTTTAAAAATAGAGATTTTAAAAATTAGAGATTTTAAAAATATAGTAAATTTTTAAAATAAATATATATATAATATAATATAAACATGCAACTAAATAATCAAACTAAGACATTGTTAGCAGTTGCTATAGTGTTATTGCTAGTATATTTACTGTTTAGAAGACAAAATTCACCAGTACATAATGAAGGTTCTTTAGAAGAAACTAATGCAGAAATGCCTATAGATATGGAATCTGAATATGAGGTTGAAGATGAAGGTGAAGTTGAACAACAACAAATGGTACCAAAAAGTACTCATATGAGAGGTACACCAGAACCATCACCTTCAGATGGTATGGGAACTCGTGGTGGAGTTTCAATGAATCAAGAATCATTTAACCCCCAAGAATCTGAATCAGATTATTTAAGAAGAAAATTCCAAAGACGTAATAAATCTCCAGATGGTACTTTCAGAAAATCAAGTTATAATGGAGCTCCTCGAGGTAATTTAGGACCTAGTGATTGGGATGAATTCTTTAATAAACAAAATAACTTAATTGGTAACTCACAAAAAGGTACTAATAACCAATTCTCTCCTATGGAAGATGGTGGTAGTGGTAATCTTGCTGATTTTAGATCAGATGGACGAGATCCATGTGGTTCTAATCCTGATTGTCATCCTGAAGATTTATTCGATACTGATAGATATTTACCTCAAGAAGTTAACGATGATTGGTTTGAAGTACAACCCGAACCTGTTTCAGTTAAAAATAGACATTTAATTAATGTAACTAAACCAGTTGGTATTAATACTATTGGCTCATCTAATAGAAATCAAAGTTACGATATCCGTGGAACACCAGCATGTCCTAAATTCGTAGTATCTCCTTTCCTACAAAGTTCTATTGAACCTGATGTTTCTTTAAAACCCCTAGTATAATTTAATTTATTCTAAAATTAGTATAATTTAATTTATTCTAAAATTAGTATAAATTAAAAATAATACAAAAAAATTAATAATCTTACTAATTGCCCCAAGTTATGAGTAAATATATGATCATATTTAATCATATTTAGTCATTTTAAATACGATATTTGTTATACTAGTGTAAAGACCATGGCTAATTAAAAAATGCCAGTGCTGTACTTTAAAAACGTGTACTAAATGTATTCGTAAACTTAAAAAAGAACATTATTCTAAATGTCCACAATGCAGAAGTGAAATACGATATGTCAAAAAAAAATCAAGAATATCTATTATGAAGAAAGAGCAAAAAGAAATAAAAAATAAGATTAAACTTACTAAAGATGCTTTACGTATTTTAACCCAAAAATTAGCACAAACCAATGTTGAAATTTATAAAGAAAAAAAAAACTAAACGTGTTAAAACTACTACTTAATTTATTTTCGTTTCATAAAAAAAGTAACAAAATTTCCTCTATCTAATTTAGTTCTTGTATAATTTTGAAAATTTTTTGCGATTAAATTATTTAATGTTGGCATACCCCTATTTAAAAAACTAACAATAAAGTCCTGAATTCCATAATCATTTATGATACGTCCAATTTTTCTTATACCTTTTGCTCCTTCAATTTTACAAAAATTAGCATATACAATAGGGTTTTGTCTATGATACTTTCGAATTGTGACATGTATATCTTCATATACACAACTACAACTTTTAGGAAAATTTTTTAAATGTTCTAAATGAACTTTTGCATCAATTTCAGGTACAATAATTTTTGCTTTATTTATTAATTTAGGCTTAATTAAATAAATACCATCTAAAATTTGATATAACATTCTTCCAACACTACCATCTAACAAAATTAATTTTCTATTTATATCTTCACACATAATTTGAGCAACATCTTCTCCTCGTATTTTTTGATCATTTATTAAATCATTTTTAGTATATGATTTATTTTTAACTTTAATTTGTCTATAAAGTTCTTTATAATTAGTATTATTATACCACCTAAGAGAACTTTTATTACATCTCAATAAAAATGTTGGTCTAGTTTTAAAATTAGAAGTTTGATATTTAAATTGATTAGCCATTTTTGTAAATATTAAATTTATATTCTCACAACTAATTACATCTACAATATATTACATATTCAATTTTTAATAAATAAAGATATCTAGAATATATTTTATTATTGTTATTATTTCTCTTGGAATAAGTCAAAATAAAAATTTAATCTTAAAAAATTGAATATTTAATTTTCTACATAGTTTTATTATACCTAATTAAATTTTAATACAACAAAATGCAAAATGCATGAATGTAATATCTGCTATCAAAATACAAATATTAAGAAGTATTATAAATGCCAAACTTGTGTTTTTAGTATTTGTAAAAAATGTCTTCTAACCTTGAAAAAAAAAGATTATGAAAAATGTCCATATTGTGCTTCTATTCTAAATTATAAAAATATACATCTAATTAATATTGATGCAAAGATTAACAAAATTAAAGAAACTCTTAATTTACTTAATAAAACACAACTACAATTAAAACATGAATTGAATAAACTTACTAGAAAAAGAAGAATTAATAATAAACCTAAAATTATTTTTAATAAAAGAATAAATAAAAATATATGGCGTTAATTTAATTTATTTATATATCATTTTTTTATAAAAGTTGATATATAAATCTCTTAAAGTTGAATCTCTTCTTAAAATATAATATGAAAACACAAGAATTAAGAGAAAATTTTATTAATTATATGAGGAGCAAAAAACATAAACTTCTACCTCCTTCTAAAGTTTATTTAGATGATGATTTATCTATTCTTTTTGTTAATGCTGGAATGAATCAATTGAAAGATACGTTTATTTCAGGTAATATTAAACAAGATGAAAAGTTTAGAAGATTATGTAACTCCCAAATTTGTATTCGAGCTGGTGGTAAACATAATGATTTAGATGATGTTGGTAAAGATTCATATCATTTAACAAGTTTTGAAATGCTTGGTTCATGGTCTTTAGACTCATATTCACGTGAAGAAACATTAGATATATCATTTAATTATTTAATAAATTATTTAAATTTAGATCCTAAAAAAATGTATGTTACTTATTATGATGGTAACGATATTATTAGTGAAGATACAGAAACAAAAAACTTATGGAAAAAATATTTACCTGAAAGTAATATTATTAAAGGAAATTTTAAAGATAATTTTTGGATGATGGGTGAATCCGGACCATGTGGTGTTAGTACTGAAATTCATTATGATATTTCTAATATTGATAGATTTGTTCCAGAATTAGTAAATCAAGACGATCCATCAGTAATCGAAATATGGAATATGGTATTTATTGAATATAAATGTAAAGATGGAAAATTTTCAAAACTTGAAAAAAAGTTTGTAGATACAGGAATAGGTTTAGAAAGATTAAGTATGATAATTCAAAACACAAAAACTGTTTATGATACTGATGCATTTTACTATTTATTCGGATATTGTCAAGCATTAACAAATCAAAAATATTCTTATCAAGATACTTATAATGTAAATAAAATAGATGAGACTTACCGAATATTTGCGGATCATATGAGAACTTTAACAATATCTTTATTTCAAGATGTAGAATTTAATACAACTGGTAGAGGAAATATTTTAAGAAAAATTTTTAGAAGAATGTTATCATATTTATATTGTTATCATAATAACTTTAATATTGAACCTATAATGAATAAACCAATTATAAAAGCTATCATTACTGATATTTTAAATTACTTTTTGTTATATAAACATGATAGTTCAGAAATACAAACAAAACTTATATTAGAAGAAAAATTATTTTTAAATATTTTATTTAATCTTAGGAAAAAAATAGAATGTCTAAAAGATTATGATATTAATAATTATGAATTAATTGAATGTTTTATTACAAAAAATAAAATTAAATCAATATTAGATAAATTAAAAGCAGATGGTATACCATTTGAAATCATTAAAAATAGAACTTATCTTAAAAAAATAAAGAAATATAACTAAATTAAAGAATAAATAAATCTATATTGCGTTAACTTATTTTATTAATTATTTCATAAGTACAAAATTTTTCATTTATATTTAAAACTTTATTACATCTATAATTTCTAAAATTTTGTGACACCATTTGACCAATATTTTTAATATTACGTGTACTAAAACTCAATAATAGGTTTTTAATATTACATTCTTTTATAACTTTTCCCATTTCTCGAATTCCTTCTTTTCCTCCTATACTACAAAAATTCGCATAAATAATTGGTTTTTGAGAAGCTAACATTTCAATCATATCTTTAATATCCATAAATCGACATACACAACTTGATGGAAAAAATAATTTATGATATTCATGAGCAACTATATCAATTTCCGGAATAAAGAATCTAATTTTATTAATTATACGTGGTCGATATTGATTCACATATCTTAAAATCCAATAAAGAATTCTCCCATGACCATCCAAAAGAATTACTGGCTTATAAGGATTATTACAAATTGCTCTTCCAATAATTTGAGCACGTTTTAAATGATTACGTTTCAAATAATATACACATTCATCCTTAGGGTTAATTATTTCATAAAGATAATTTGGATTTACACTTTTTACCCATTCAGAGCTAGTTTTTTTATTAAATCCTAAATCTGCAACATAATTTACATCTTCAATAGTTGGAATGAATTTTGGCTTATCAAATTTTATTGTAGTTTTCATACCTCTTGTAGTTAGTTGTTTCACCTTAGTTTTCATGATTCATAAAAGTTTATTTAATTAAATATTAAATATGGTAATGTGAGGAGTAGAAAATTAATATTTCAATTTTTAATAAAAAAGTTGATTATATTTTACTTAAGTAATAATTATCATTTAATTAATATATTTCAATGACATTTACAACTCAAAAACCTCTAAATAAAGTAGTTTGGGAACTTTCACATAATGAAGATAAAAATAAAAATTATTTATCATCAAAAAAAAATTTAGAAAGCCTTATTAAATCATGTCATCAATTGTTATATAATGAATGTTCAATTGTTGGTTCTAAAGCTCAAGATGATATTATGAAAATTCTAACTATTAAAATTCTTGAAAAACAATTTTCTAATGAAAAATCAAAGTTATACAAAAAATGTTTATCTGTTAAAAAAGAACAAAATATGAAAGATGGAAAATATAATGAATTATTAAGTTATTGTCAAAATTTAGAAAATTTAAGAAATGAAGATAATATTATTGATAAATGGGCAAAATTAATTAAAACCTTTTTAACAAAAGTTTTAGGAAGTATTTATACTCATGATGATTCAGTTTTTAATATTCCAAAAGATGATGAAGCTACATTATTTAAATTAATTGATTTAATTATGAATTTTAAAATTGATAAAAATTTTGAAGATACTTATTCTTCAACATGTGGTGATGTTCATGAATCTTTTAGAAATTATAGTGGTGGTAAAGGTGCAAAAGATTTAGGACAATTCTTTACACCTAGAAATTTAATTCATGCTCTATTTTATGGAGTTAAATTTAATGATGAATTTAAAAAAATTAATGATGCTAAAATTTATGATCCTTGTATGGGTACTGGTGGTTTTTTAACTAGGTTATATCAATTAGGAAATGTTAAAGCTAAAAATATTTATGGTTGTGAAACTGAATTATCAACTATTAAATTTGCCGAAACATCTATTGCTCTAACTACTAAAAAGTTCTCTGATAATTTATATCATTGTAATAGTCTTTGTGAAAATCCTTTATTATTTAAAGGTTCTATGGATTGTATCGTAACAAATCCACCATTTGGAACACGTATGAAATATGATGAATTGAAGAAAAAATTTAATGATTATAAAGAATCTAATTTTGAAGAGAGTGAATTAAACTTTAAAGATATTTACCCATTGAAAATGAATAATGGTGCTTGTTTATTTGTTCAACATTGTGTACATATGTTAAGGGATGGCGGATTATGTGTTATTGTTCTGCCTTATGGTGAGATATTCAACGGTTCAAGTAAATGGAGTGTTAGTTTTAGAAAATGGTTATTAACAAATGTAAATATCACACAAATTATATATCATCAGGGAGGAACTTTTGAACATGCGGGTGTAGCAACTGCAACAATTATTTTTAAGAAAGGTGAACAAACTAAAAAAGTTCAATTTTATGAAACTTCTAAAGATTGTAAAAAAATTACTGAAATATTTACAGTCGCAATTAAAGATATTGAAAAAAATAATTTAGTTTTAAGTCATACAGATTATGAAACTAATAAAGATGATATTAAATATAAAGTTGAAATTAAAGAATTGGAGGAAGTATGTGAATTTAAAAATGGTAAAAACATTACTAAAAAAGATCTTATTAAAGGTGCATATCCTGTAATTGGTGGTGGTAAAAAACCTATGGGATATCATAATAAATATAATTGTGATGAAAATACAATAGTATGTTCTTCTAGTGGAGCTTATGCAGGTTATATTAATAAATATAGTAATAAGATATGGGCAAGTGATTGTATGTCAATTACTCCAAATAATACAAAAATATTAAATGAAAATTATTTATGGAATTATTTAAAATCTATTCAATATAAAATTTATAATTTACAATCTGGTTCTGGACAGCCACATGTATATTCAAGAGATTTAAAAAAACTAAAAATTCCAGTTCCACCACTAGAAATACAAGAAACGATTATTAAAGAAATTGAAAAAATAGAACCAATTATTGAAAATCTTAAAAATATTAATAAATCATTAAAAGATAATATTGAACTTGTAAAAAGCACAACTAGAATTGATGAAATTGATAATTTACTAGAAGATGTAGAAATGAAAGAATTAGGTGAAATGTGTGAATTAAAAACTGGAAAATTTAATTCTAAAGATTGTAAAGAAAAAGGAAAGTATCCATTTTATACTTCTCATGCAAATAATCCAAAAGGATTTTCAGATTCTTTTTGTTTTGATTACGATAAATATTTAATTTTAATTAAAGACGGTGGAGCAGGTGCAGGAAATTATGGAAATAATATTGGTCTTGGTAAAGTTTTTAAAGTTTCTGGAAAAGCAAGTGCTACAACTCATCAATTAGCATTATATAATGTAAATAAAAATATAAATTTTAATTACTTTTCTTACTTTTTAATATTTTCTAAAAATAAAATAATGGATTTAGCAAAATATACTACAGGTTTAGGATGTATTAAAAAATCATCTATAGAAAAACTAAAAATTCCAGTCCCATCATTTGAAAAGCAAAAAGAGCTAATAAAAATATATGAAGATATTGAAAATACAGAAAATTTTATGAATAAACAAATTGAAAATAATGAAAAATTAATAGAAGTATATCAAAATACAATTCAAGGTATTATTTATAAATATTGCAATTAAAAATTAAATTCACTTCTTTTACTTTTTTTATAAAACTTCCAATAAGGTTTATTAGGAATTTTTTTATCTTTTTTATGTAAAAAAATTATTTTTTCTTCATCAAATTCTAAATCATTATATTCATCTTCATACTTATTCATAATATAATTTATTTTTTGAATGCATTCTAATTTTTTATAAAATTGTTCATCAATTAATAAACTCCATCCAAATTTATCACCAAAATATTTATGTGGTAATTTAGGTAAATTTAAATTTTTCTTTAAATTGATGAATTTATAATATTCTTTATCTGAAAAAATATTATTATCTTTTAATAATTTTATAAAATCACATAACTTCCATTTATCATCAAGTTTTAACAAATCTAAAATTTTACTTTGCATTTCATTAATACCATCATAATCAACATATGTTTCATTTTTATTTATTTTTTTATCTGAAATATTACAACTATTCATCATAATTATTTTATCCATACTAATTTCGAAGTTATATAATAGATGTCTCAAAACTTCAACAATTCTTTTATAATCAGTATTTAATTCATGATTGATATAAGTAGGTAACATGACGCATAATTCTTTTTCTTTATTTTTTCCATTAATTCCATTTTTATCGGAACGTGTACCTCTACCAATACTTTGAATAATATCTTTAGCTGAATATTTAGGATCAGAAAATACAATATAATCTATACCATGAAAATCGTATCCTATTGAAAATTTTCTAACAACATAACCAATAGAATATCTATTATTTTCAAATTCGTTAACATTTTTAAAAAATAATTTTATATCATCACTAATTTTATAATCACCAACTAATAAGAATGGTTTTATATCAGTATCTTCTTTTCTATATAATTCATAATGCATTTTAAACATTTTATAAGCATTCTCTTGAAGATTGTGAAAACTAAATCCCCAATTTTTATTTAAACTTTTAAAATTATCTAATACAAATTTTAGTATTGAAACATTATTTTTTTCAGTTAGGTAAACATGTGGAACAATTGGACATAAATATTTTTCCTCAATTAGGTTTTTTACTGAAATAGGACAATATAAATGACCAAAAATATCATTATTTGATTGAACTACATTCTTATCAGGCGATGCACTTGAAAAAATTCTTTTTTGTATAATATTTGTATCTTGTAAAAAGAAATTAATAAATTCATCTTCTCTTTTTTCATTAATCCAATTTTCTATAGAATAATGCGATTCATCAAACCAAACAACAATATTATTTAATTTATTTTTTTTGACTAAATTATAAATTTTTTCTGCAGATTGAAAACATCCGACTATTATATTTTTTATTTGATTTTTTATTTTTTTTATTTTATCTGAATAATTATAAACATGATAATTATATTTTAGAAGTTTCAAATATTTTTGTGATATATTTTGTTTTGAAATCTCAATTCTTGGTGTTAAAATAATTATATTTACTGGTTGAAGTTTTGAAAGTATTTCATAAATTATATAACTTTTCCCTCCACCAGTTGCAAGATTTAAATAAAATTTATTTACTTTTGCTAATCTTAATAAACCCTCTTTAATTGAGTCCTCTTGATATTTTCTTAATTTCCAAATAGATTTATATTTTTGAAATTTATTTCTATAATTTTCTTTATCTTTTTCTATCTTTTTCAATGTTTGATGATTAATTATATCAATCTCCTTTTGAGTGTATATTTTTACAATATTCAAATTAAAATATGTAAGTTCATTTTCAATAAAACTTGTAAAATGATCAATACCAAATTTTTCTACAAATTCTATCCCACCTGAATCATCAATTAAATAGTTACTTAAATTTTTTAATAATGGTAACTTCACATTATGATACATTTCATAGTTTTTAATCATTTCAATATCATGTCCGAAAGTTGATATTATTTTATCATATTCTACTGATAAATCATAATTTATTTTTTCTTCTATTTCATATATTACTAAATATTTACATTTTGTACTATGTTCAGTTTGTGCAGATTGTAATCTTTTAATTAAATTTGTTGTATAACCATATTTCACAACGTTATTATTATATTGTAATTCAGAAGTTCTAATATATAAAAAAGCCATTTAATATTTTTTAATATATTACTCTTATTAGATTCATAACATCAATTTTTATTAAAAAGTTGATATTAATATTTTATGATGTAGATCAAAAAATCTTAATAAAATATGGAAACTGAACAAGACTATGATTTTTATGTAGAGATTATGAATATTTATCTAGCATCCTACAATAAAAATAATGATAAAAATAGTCATTTTTTTGAAAATGTGAAACTTGATCAAAGTCAAAGTATTAATGAAAAAATGGCTTTATTTTTTGATCAAATGAAAAAATATAAAAAAGATAACCCTAAACTTATTAAATATAAACCTAATAAATTAATTCCTAAAAATTCATATATTTTAACAGTTGATGACATTAAAAAAAAATATTCTATCAATATATTTCCAATTTTATTAGAATTATCTGAAATGGATTGGACTAATACAAATTGGAATATTCAAATTTCATAATAATTTTATTTATTAATAGTATAAAATGAACACTCAAGTTGGAGGATTAAATACAATGACTATGGGAATTTTAGGATTTGTAATTTTATCTATTATTTGTATAGTTGTATATATGATGTCTGGTTCATCTTCTTCAGAAAATGTCAAACAAGAAAAACCAGAGGAAGAAGAATCAGAGCCGGAACCAGAAAAAGAAGAACCAGAGCCAGAATCAGAGGAAGAAGAGGAAGAAGAAGAAGAAGAAGAAGAACCAGAACCAGAAGAAGAAGAATCAGAGCCGGAACCAGAAGAAGAAGAATCAGAGCCGGAACCAGAAGAAGAAGAAGAACCAGAGCCAGAACCAGAGCCAGAACCAATAAATTGTGAAGTTGGTGAATGGTCACAATGGGAAGTTACAAATCCTTGTACAAAAATTTGTGGAGACGATAATAAAGATGAAAAAAGAAATAGAACAATTATTAAAGAACCTGAAAATGGTGGTTCTAAATGTCCATCTTTAGAAGAAACTCGAACAGTATCGTGTGGTCTTAAACCATGTTATGATAATTTAATTGTCGCTTTTAAAAATTATGAAAAGAAATTTTTATCAATAAGACATATTGATGTATTTTATTTAAATGATGAAGGTGTAGAAGAAAAAATAACAGATTATACTGATGTAGGAATTACTGGAATTACAAATTATTTTACTAAAAGGGATGATCCAAAATATCCTGGAAATAAACCACAATATGCAATTGGAAAAGAAAGTGTAATAGTTGATGATGACGGACATTTTAATTTTTTCTCTGCAAATGGTAAAGTAAAACCTCAAGGTGTAAAAGCTAAACTACCTCCAAAAATAAAATATAATAAATTAACTAAGTTTAATGTTTATCATAAATATCCAGATACACATACATTAATAAATTCAGTTGTAGAAATATATCATAGTAAAATAAATCTTAATAATTTAGTATTTAAAAGTAAACCAATACCAAAGATTTTTACAAATGCAAAAAATGGTATTACATATGATATTAAAACCCAAAAATGGACTCAATTAGAAGAACCGATGCCACAATCAATAATAAATAATTATGATAAAAGATATTTTGATAATGTTAACTTAATTATATTTAAACAACAAAGAGGAACTACTATAAGAAATTTAGGTGTTGAATCAGTAAGAATTTTTGATACAAATAATAAAGAAGTTAATGTATCAAGTAGATTTACATGGATGCCAGGATTAAGTTATATGAGATATAATTTTCCAGAAGGATTTGATATTAGAAATATAAAGAAAATAGTAGTTACTCCAAAAGAAAATAATGATATGATAAGATCTCTTAGATGGCAATTTGCATGTAAAATAAAATGTGAACCAAAAAATCATCATACTGCTAATCGTAACAAGAAATATAACATTATAAATTTACAAACTTTAGATTGGGCGAATAACAGAGTAGGAGTTGTTGAAATTTTACATGAGATAGAAAATGAAAATGGAGAACTTATTAATTATGGAACTACGCCAAATTATTATAATAGACCAGATATTTATAAAACAATAAATTACAAAACAAAAGAAGATTTTGAAAATTCAATAAAAAATATTGAAGGATTTACCTTTAATAATAATAGTTGTAACTTTAATTATATACTTTATACAATAATTTTACTATTTTTATTATCACAACTTAAAAAAAGACTTAAAATAAACTTCAATAATATAATTTAAGATGTCCAAAAATGATAAATTAAAAAAACTACAAGAAAAATATTCTGATGATGATATTTCTGAATATGAAACTGATACAGATGAAGAATACGATGAGGATGACCGTGTATCACAAGAATTTAATGATAAAGTTTTAGAATTTTTACAAGTTGATGATTCAATTCGTGATTTATCTAAAGAGGTTTCGGCTTTAAAAAAAAAACGTAAACCTCTCGAAGCATGGATTCTTAATTATTTGAGTACTATTGGAGAAAAAGTAATTGATATTCATGGTATTGGTGCAAGATTACGACGTAATAAGTCTGAAACTAAAAAACAATTAAAACAAGATCAAATTAAAGAGGCTATAATGGAACAAGTAAATGATCCTATTAAAGTTGAAAAAATATTAAAGTCTATGGAAGATAAACGTGAAAAACAAATTCATGTTAATATTAAAAGAACTTCTAAAAAGAATGATGATTAAAATGATATAAGCTTATATATATAAATTTATATCAATGAACTATTTGAATAAACTTCAAAAAAATCTGAACAATGATTCGGAACAAACTAAAAACAACCTTATTATGGAAAAAAAACAATATGAACTTGATAATTCTGAAAAAATAGAAACACATAAGATATGGTTAAATCAAAAGGTTAATGATAATTACACTAATATAATACCAATTTCTAAGAATTATACAATTGATAATTTTAAAAAATATTATGCTAAAGATAGTTACGAAACAAAAAAGTATGAAAGTTTAAAACTTTATTTATTAAATTCAAAATACTTAATTAAGAATGATATGTTATTAAAAGATTATATTGAGAGATATAGAAAAAATAAAAAAGGTTCTGAATTAACTGTTTTTATACCACCAAATACAAATCATTATTATGCGAATTATTTATTTAAAAAATTAGTTGATATTGTAGATCAATTTAATATGTATTATGAAGTTGAAGAAAATAAAGAAATTATAACTAAACCATTAATTGATATAAATCTTAAAGAAGAATTTTATAAATTTTGTTTTGAAAATAGTTATTAATTTATTAATATAGATATTCTATATAAAATGTAAAAGTTGTAGATTGATCTGAAGTATTATTATATTTTATCCTTAATATTCTATTAGCTTCTAAATAAGAAATTGCACCAACTCTAGCAACTCCAGATGTATATGAATGAACAAATGAAGCAAATTTTATTTTATTAACAAATAAAACTTCTGATTTAACTATAGTTGGCGAATTACTTGAAAAATTATAAGTAGCTTCATTTTGAACTGTAATTAAATTACTATTTATATTTGTTATTTGTCCTAAATTATCTAGATTAGTACCATCATCTAAATAAAATATTAATCCAAGTTCTAATAATGTACTATCATCTACAGTTATTATTTTATCACCTAAAGTAACATCTTGTGTTATTCTAGTTACAGTTGTTTGAGGACCAACAATTGCAGTTACAGTATCATCATTGTTATGTTCAGCTAAATTTAATGTAAATTCAACAGCATTTAGAGGATAATTATAAGATATATCATGAGTTGACTCTCCAGGAGGACAAGAACATGAGTGTGAATCTAATCTATATCTTCCTCCTGTTGAAATACTTTCTTCTTTTACTTTTAGTGTATTATTATCTTGTGTTTCAATAATAGTAATATTATTTAGATTAATAGTATGAGTTCTATCAACTGGACACGATGATGGCGGATCTTCATCTGATAATAACCAAATATATTCATAACGATTATCTGTATTACAAAATATTTTATATTTGTGTAATTTTAATTCACTCATATTTAATTATAATTAATAAAAAAATTAATATAAGTATTCATATAATACATGACATTCTTTAGTTTCTGATGTATTGTTTTTATAACGCACTCGTGTTATAGTATTAGCAGGTAAATGACTAGCACCAATTTTACTTTGTCCAACCTCCATATATCCACCATTTGGTAAATAAGGTAATTTAATATCATTAGCCATTTTTACACCAATTCTTACATATGTTGGAGTTAAGGGTGAATAAGTATTTGATGGAGTATTTTGAACAGTTATAGTACTATTCTCAGAATCTATACCTATGATAAAACCAACTTCATCTGTATTTGTACCATCAAATAAATTACATGAAGCTCCTAAAAATGCATTTTCTATAACAGTATTTGTAACAGTAAAAGTTGTATCACTAGTACCTACAGGAGACCCAATAGCACCAATGATTGTATCAGGTCCTACTATACCACCAAATTCATCTCCACCCATATTTGGTTGAACTACAAGTTTATATGATAATACAGAAGAAGGGGTTGGTATACTAAATTCAAAAAATGTAGTTTGATTTCCTAAACATGTGAAAGTATAATCTTCTAATCTAAAATGTCCACCAGTTGTAATTTTTTCTTCTTGAATTTGAACTTTCAATTCTGATCTTTCATCTACTATAGCTACACTTGATGAATTTATATTATGATTTGTATCAACAGGACATGTTGTAGGTTGTGATTGATTTTCTTCTCTCCAAACAAATTCCCATTTTGAATCAGTTTCACAATATATTCTGTATTTTATTAGTTTTCCACTCATTTATATATTAATATTATATTTTTTAAAGTTAAAAATTATAATAAATTTACAAGTTTCATAGATGCAATCCATTTAATTTGTTTATTATTTTCACCTGTAACAAATATTTGTAATGCACCATTTGCAATATCTGCCACAGCTTCTACTTCCCATAAACCTGTTGAATTATGTATAGTTGTATATCTTGGGAAAGTTGGATTACCAACTAATTTAGTGGTTAGTTTTCCATTATCTCTAGTAATTGTTCCTTCAACTAAGAAACTAGCAGATTCATCTGGAACATTTACATTTTTTCCTAAAATATTTGCAGTAAAATTAACTACTGAATTATCATCCAAAATAATTATCTGTTCATCTGGAACATCTATTAATTTTAAACAAGTTGCGATATTATCAGTTGTTGATCCTTGTAGAGTTACATTTGCAGTTATTCCAATATCATTAGTTGTTGTAATTGGATCACAATAAGAATAATGCCTGTGTCTTCGATGTCCACATGGATCACGTGATTTATGACAACATTTTCCAGGAGGTCCTCTTTCACCACGGTCACCTTTATAACCACGAGGACCCCGAGAACCAGTTGGTCCTACAGTACCAGTTGGTCCGATAATTCCTTGAATACCAATTGAACCAGTTGGACCTAAGGGACCTGTTGGACCGTCATTACCTAATGGTCCAGTTGGTCCTGTCTCCCCTCTTAAACCAGTTGGACCTACAATACCTTGAGGTCCAGTTGGACCACCAGCAGGACCCGCGGGACCAGTAGAACCAGTATCACCTTTTAATCCAAGAGGACCTTGAATACCATCATTACCAATTGGACCAGTTGGACCAGTAACACCAACTTTTCCTTCTGGTCCAGTTACACCATTATTCCCTTGAGGACCTGGAACACCTTGAAGACCTTGAGGACCTGTAGGACCAATAGGACCAGTAAATCCACTATTAGAACCAGTTGGTCCTTGCATTCCTTGAGGTCCTTGTATCCCTTGAGGACCTTGCATTCCTCGTGGACCAGGTGGTCCTTCTTTCACTTTACAGAATATAACATCATCAGAACAATATTTACTTCTGTGTTTATGTTCTTTTCTTCTTTTTTTGTGTTTATAACAATCATCGCTGGATTCATAACAACCGTTATTGTACCAATCACTCATATATTTTTAAATAATATTTTATTTTTTATTCTGGTTATTTTATTTCACTTAAAAAAACGAACTCTTTTATATTATAATGGAATCTAAACAAGATGAATTAAATGTTAATATCCAAGATCTACAAGATACTTTTATGGAGGATGTAGACATTTTATGGAGAGAAGTATTTGAACCTTATCTAAAAAATAATCATACTAAACAAATTCTCCAAAAACTTGATTTATATGATTCATGTAAGTTTCATAATTTCCTACTAACAAAAAGTAAGTTATTCAAAAAATAAATGCATATAAAAAAAATTGAAAATTTCTAAATAACTTATCATAATAAAAATATATTAATTAATGCCTGATAAAAATTTTAAGTTTATTGAAGTTTGTTCTGGATGTGGTGGTTTAAGTTATGGTTTTATGAAACAAAAATTTACACCATTATTATTAAATGATAATAATAAATATTGTGTTGAAACTTTAAAATTAAATCATCCAAACTCAAATATTTTTTCAAAAAGTATGCTCGATATAAATTTAGATGATTTAAAAGATAAATCAGTTGATCTTTTAATGGGTGGTGTACCGTGTCAATCATTTTCACAAGCAGGACAAAGAAAAGGTATAGATGATAATAGAGGAAAATTAATTCTATATTTTATAAAAATGATAAAAGAAATTAAACCAAAAGTATTTTTAATCGAAAATGTAAAAGGTTTGTTAACACATAACAAAGGGGAAACTTTAAATTTAGTAATTGAAGAAATAAAAAAAATTAATAAATATAATATCCAATATGAAGTATTAAATTCAAATGATTATAATGTTCCGCAAAATAGAGAAAGATTAATTATTGTTGGTACTCTTAAAACAATTGATAAAAAATTTAATTTTCCAAAAAAAAACCTATACTAAAAGATGTACTTGAGAATTGTCCAGAAAGTGCAGGACTTAGTTATAGTGAAAAGAAAAAAGAATTATTTAAATTAATACCTGAAGGTGGATGTTGGGTTGATCTTCCAAAAGAAAAACAAAAAGAATATTTAGGAAAAAGTTTCTTTTCAGGTGGTGGAAAACGAGGTATACTTAAAAGACTTGATATGAATAAACCATCGTTAACTTTATTAACAACACCATCACAGAAACAAACAGAACGATGTCATCCAACTGAAATTAGACCATTACAAATATTAGAATATGCTAGAATTCAAACTTTTCCAGATTCATATAAATTTTATGGTTCGATTAATCAAATATATAAACAAATTGGAAATGCTGTTCCAGTTAATTTAGGAAAAGCTCTAGCAAAACAAATTTATAAATTTCTAAGTTAAATTACTATTTCATTCTTATATAAAATAATTGTCTTAATAGAGAATAATTTTATTTCAAATTTTAATTATATGGACTTAGATCAATCTCAACATATGGTATGAGGGGAGCTGTAAAAGTAGGCATAAATATGTAATCAATACCATATACAACTGGGTTATAATACCAATAATTTATTGGTCTTGATACTGTTCTATATAATTGTAAAATCATATCTTTATGATCATCGTCTAAATCATCATCATCGTCATCTAAATCTGGTAATTCATCGTCAAGATCTGGTAAATCATCATCGTCTAAATCATCATCTTCATATCTTTTTCTTCTACCACCAACTTGTTTTTCTTTTAATTTAAATTGTTCAACTTTATCTAGAAATTTATTAAGTTTTTTTTCAGAATTGGAAAATGATAAACTTTCTAGACTATAATTAACTGAACCGCCTTTTATAGTTTCTTTAACCATAAAATGAAATTTTTTCTTATCATTAATTCTTTCTAATGAGAATGCGAATCGTGGAACATTTTGATTTATGTAACTTGATAATCTATTCCATGTTTTTTGTGCTGCATCTTCTGGGGTATTACCTGAAAATAAATTTTTCATTTTGCCCTTTACATATGGATTTATTAATCTATAATTAGTCATTATATTATTATATTATATTATTTATTTTTATTATAACCTAAAAAGTTGAAAAAATAAAATAATATATATAAAGGTTATTCTTATATCTAAATCTATTAAAATAAACTCAGTTATGAATATTCTAAATGTAAAAACTGAACATACTGCTCCTATGAAAATTTTATTTGAAGTTCTTAAAGAACTACTTCAGGAAGCTAATATTGAATTTCGATATGATAAATCAGCTAAATTAAAAAATGATAAAAATGATAGTGATGATTCTGATGATGATAATTCTCAAGTAAGTGATTCTGATGATAGTGATGATGAAAATAATCAAGATAATAAATCAAAAAAATGGAGTGGTATGAAAATAATGGCGGTTGATTCTACTAAAACAATTCTTATTCATTTAAAATTACAAGCTGATAAATTTAGAGAATTTGAATGTAAAAAACAAAAAATGATTATTGGGGTAAACTTTACTCATTTTCATAAATTAATTAAAAGTATGGATAAAGATGATAATTTAACTCTATATATGGAAAAAGATAATGAGAATTATCTAGGTATTAAAGTTGATAATCCTGAAAAGAAAAAAGTAGACTTCTTCAAAATGAAACTTATGGATTTAGATACTGATCCATTTGAAATTCCACCTACTGAATTTGATGCAGTTGTTACTATGCCTTCTTCTGAATTCCATAAAATTTGTCGTGAGATGTATAGTATCGCAGAATTTGTTGATATTAAATGTATCAAAAATAAAGTTGTATTTACTTGTAAAGGTGATTATGCTGAAAGAAGTACTACTTATGTTGAAAATAAAAATGGTGTAAATATTCATCATGCAACTAAAGAAGATAATGACCCACAAATTGTACATGGAATTTATGATTTAAAAAGTTTAGTATTATTCTCTAAATGTCAATCATTGTGTAATGATATTAGAATCTATATGAAAAATAGTTATCCTCTAGTAATTAGATATACAGTCGCTACATTAGGTGATCTTTTAGTATGTATTACTCCAGTTCATTTAGATTCTAAAGATGATGATTTTAGTGATGATGATGAATATTACGATGATGATGAAATTGAACTTAATTATAAATAAACTTTCTAATTAATTTATTTTTAAATTTAAAAATAATTTAATACTTTATAGCTAAATTCTCATCTAACATTAATTGATTTATATTAATATTATTTAATTTGATTATACCTAATATTCGTCCATATTTATCAAAATCTAAACATTCTAATATTATTTCTTTATTTAATATTAATTCAGTTAAACGATCTCTTGCTTTTTTTCCATTTTTTATTATTTTATCACGATTTTTATCATTTTTTGGTGGTTTTAATTCTGGAGTATTTATTCCATATAGTCTTATTTTAAATTTATAGTATGATGAATTATGTTTAAATATTACATGTATTGTATCACCATCATATACTTTTACTACTTTTGCTTTTTTAATTTGATTATTAAAACTAAAATATGGTGCATCTTCAACATTTAATAATTCTGAACTTAAAAAACAACCCATTATAATATATTATAATTAATTAAGTTTCTTAAATAAGTTATATATTTTTTTTGTTCCTCCTCTTAAAGTTCCAGTTACTGATTGAGGATTTCCTACTTGAGTTCCCGAAATTGAACCAGAATAATTAGGTCCGGATATTAATGATATATCTTGATCTTCACTATCATAATCTTGAAAATTATGAAATATGTCGTGTGATGCTTGTTGAGGTGGTTCTGGTTGAGGTGGTCCTGGTTGAGGTTGTCCTAGTTGAGGTTGTCCTAGTTGAGGTTGTCCTAGTTGAGGTGATAATAGTTGATTTAATTCTTGTTGTAATTGTAATATTATTTGTTGTAATTGTGATATTTCTTGTTGTTTATCTTCTAATAATTTTCTATCAACACATTTAAACATCTTTCTAAGTTCATTTAAATAAATACGTTTATTTGAAAAGTTAGATTCTTTTAATAAATCAAAAAAATTTTTATACTCACCATCAATAATTTGAGGGTTAGTTACTGTAATTGTTAAAATATCAGAAATTAAGTTATTATAATTAGAACTAGGATTATTTTTAGATAAAGCTAATAATAATGCATTTTGTTGCATTTGATTTCTAGCTGATAATGTTTTTTGAATATTTCTATCTTGAATTAAATGATCAGCGTAATCTATTAACTCTAAATCAATAACTTTCATGAAATATGTATTTTTATTTTCAAAATCATTAAATACAAAACTCTTATCTTCTATACTATTAAAAACTTCTATTAATTGTTCAGATGTAATAGAATCAAGTAATTCACTAGTAAAATTTAAATTTTTTATATTTTCCTGTAATGTTGTTAATTCAACTGCAGACATTTATTATATATTTATACAATAAATATTTTTATAATTATCAAAATAATTTATATATAATTTTACCTCCTACACGAGTTTCTTTTATATCTTCATCATATGATTGTAATGAGATTGTTCCTAAACGATTGACAGAATAACCATCATTATAACCATTATTTTCAAATGATTTTGGTAAACTTGAATCAGGTAATGATAAACTAGATTTAGCTCTATCAACATTTTCAATATAAGATCTATCATATGTTCTTGGCAAAGTTAAAGCTGGTTTTGGTGGTGATTTTGATGAAATTAATTCAAGAGTTACTGGCTCTAATTGTGGTGAATCAATTTCTGATTCAGAAAAGAAAATATGTTGTAATCCATCATCACTATTAAAATTATCTTGAATTTTTTTAACAAGTTGTTCTTTATTTCTAAATTCATATAATTTTAAATAATCATAAATTGTTTTATTATTATCGTCTGTTAAATTAATTGTATGATTTACTATATTTTTTATTATATTTGATAAAAAATTTTTTTCTTCAGGATTTGCTGTTGAAGTTAATTCTAATGTTATCATTAATGTATTTTTATTTTCATTATTAGTTGCACTAATAGTATCTTTGAAAAATTTATAATTATCTAATAAATAATCCGCAAATTCATAAAATTTTAATTCTAAAACTTGCATGAAATAGGTATCACCATTCTTAAATTCATTAAATAAGAAACTATTATTTTCTCGAAATGCAATTTCAAATTGAGTTTTTAATTGTTCAAATGTTATCGATTCTAGTAAAATAGGATTAAATTTTAAAGTTTTTATACTCTCTTGCAAATCCATTAATAATATATAAATATATAAATTATTAAAATTCTATTTCATAAAATGAATTAATGTGATATTTTTTAACATCATTCACATTAAAAGTCTTATCTGTTATTTTTCCATTTGTAAATACTTTTAAATTTAATTTTGAATTTGAATCATAATTAATCTTATTAAATAAAAAAATATTCTCTAATGTATTATTAAAATTTTTTTGTTGATCGTCGTATTTTAGTAATATATGTTTTAAACAAATCTTTTTATCTTCTTCAACTAATTCAAACTTTAGAAATTTACATTTGTTAAATAATTTATCTGTACTAATATTCATATTATTTATTTGTTTTATTGCTTTTTTTAAACTTAAATCATTATTATTAGAATCTAAAATAATTAATTGTTCACCAAATTCATCAATTTTAATTAAATGTATTTTTTCACTAGTTACATCAAAATAATCTCTTATTATTTTTAAAAATGTAATTATACTATTAAAAAATCTCACTATTAAAAATCTCCAATATACATTTTTAGTAGAATCTTTATAAATTAATGAAACATTACTAACATTAAATAAATAAAAATATACACCTCTTAAAATGGCCATTATCTTACCCCTTATTATTAAATATAAATTTGTAATATATTCTTCCATTAATTACTATTTATAAATTAATAAACCATACATAACGCAAAAATATTGAAAATTTATTATTTAAGAGCTTAAGTTAGACTTAAAATATAATGTCACATCATACTCAAAAAAATGAAACTCTACCTTGGATTGAAAAATATCGTCCTAATGATCTTGGTGGATTAATTTCACATTCTCATATTAAAGCTACTTTAAAAAGATTTATTGATAATAAATTTCTTCCACATTTACTATTTTATGGTCCTCCTGGAACAGGTAAAACTTCTACAATTATGGCATGTGCTAGAGAATTATATGGTAAATATATGCATTTAATGGTTATGGAATTGAATGCAAGTGATGACCGTGGTATTGAAGTAGTGCGAAATAAAATTAAACAATTTGTAAGTTCTGGAAATGCATTTTATGGTACGACAGTTGAAGAAAAAGATAATATATTTAAACTTGTTATTCTAGATGAAACAGATGCTATGACTGATGATGCACAAGCTATCTTACGTCAAGTGGTTGAAAAATATACTCATAATGCACGATTCTGTTTAATTTGTAATTATATTAAAAAAATTAATCCTGCATTACAATCTCGTTGTACTTCTTTTAGATTCTCTCCATTACAAGTTGATCAAATGAAAATTAAATTAGATAGTATTGTAGATAATGAAAATCTTAATATTACTAAAAAAGGTATGCGTTGTGTATTAAAAAGAGCTAATGGTGATATGAGAAGAGCTTTAAATATTCTTCAAAGTACTAATATGGCTTATAAAAAAATTACTGAAAAAAATGTTAACTATTGTATTGGTTACCCTCAAAAAGAACAAATGGATAAAATTTATAATTCCTTAATGAACGAATCATTTAAAAATAGTTATAATACTATATCTGAAATGAAAAGTGAATATGGAATATCTATTAAAGATATTATTGATGAAATTCATGAAATTATCATTAATAATATTATGACTAAAAAAGATAAAAGAGATATTGATATTTTAATTAGATTAAAAGATTTAGAATATAATATTGCATCAACTTCAAATGATTCTATCCAATTAAGTGGGTTAGTTGCTATTTTTAATTTCTAATTTTATATATCATAATAACAATAATTGATGTAAGAAATTTTTGACTTATTTAAAAAATTATACATATTTACTAATATTTTCACTTTATTTTGATTAAAAGAATTTAATGCATTAATACAAAATTCAAAATCTTCTTTTGTTAGTTAATAACCCATATCAATTATAAATCTATAATTTAAATAATTTTTACTTATAAAACATTGTCTTAAATCGTCACTATTATATTTTAAAAAACCATCTTCACTTTATTTATATTTAAAATTTAAATCTAATAAGTGTGAAGAATCCATTTTATTATTTTAAAAGATTTTTGAGACTTGAGACAATATTCAAAATCTTCTTTTGTTGGGTTATATGTTTCGGTAATTATTTTATAAGTCTCAAAGTTTTTTTTATTATCACTTGATGTAAAACATTGTCTTAAATCATCACTATTATATTTATTTTCTTTCATATATATTAATTAATTAAATATTATTTTACTAAATTAAACTTTATAAATTCTATTATATATATCTCTTAACATTTGTACTTTATTTTTATAAATTAATCTTATTTTATTTTATTGTAAATATCTCTTAATATTTTTGATTTTGTCGCATTAAATGATTTTAATGAATTTAGACAATAATCAAAATCCTCTTTAGTTGGATTATATGTTTTAATTATTTTTTTGTAAATTTTCATGTTATTAATTGAAACATAATACTGTCTCAAATGATCACTATTAAATTTATAATTTTTATCTAATCTATTAAAAGCATTAATATTATTACTTTTTAAAATATATACAACATCTTTATCGTTGAATTTCATACCAAATGGATAACAGTTATTTTTACGACAAACATCTCTAATTTCATCATCTATTTCAATATTATGTTTACTTATATCAAATGATTCTATACAATACTTAATTGCACTAATTATAATTTTTTTTGTTAATTTTACTTCTGAATTATCTAGCTTTTTAATTACTGAACTAATATTATTATTATAATAATACCTATCTTTTAATAAATCTATTTCTAATTTTTTAGCTATAATTTCAAATATAGAATCAATAGTATTAGTTTCTTCTATATCTTTCTTAAGAGTAGATAAAATATCTTGCATTTTTTGTTGATTACAAAAATGCTTAACAGTCTGCCCATAACGACAATAATATTGTCTTTCAATATCTTCTGTAAATACCATTTTACTAAAACTTTCCTTTATAATATCTTCATCGATTTTTAAACCAATTGTTTTACAAAAATTAACCATATTAACATCATAACTCGCAATATATAAAATTAAACATTCTCTATCAGGTGTTACTTTATTATTAAAACACTTTTTTTGAACTTCTTTATTTCCAGATAAAATTGCATCATATAAAGTTTGTGTATTGTAAGAATTCATATTTTATAATTAATTTAGCACATTCATTTAATAAAATTTTAAATTCAATTTTTTATAAATTAATCTTTGATTTTATTATATATATCTCTTAACATTTTCACTTTCATCATTTTTAATGAATCTAATGAATTAAAACAATATTCAAAATCTTCTCTTGTTGGTGTATAAGTTTTAATAATATTATTATATGTTTTAAAACTATTACATGAAACATAACATTGTCTCAAATGTTCACTTTTATATTTAAATTTTTTTTTATTTATATTTTCTATAGCTTTATTATTATCATTTTTTAATATTAATAAAACATCTTCATCGGTATAATCCATGTCATATGGGTAAAAATTTCTTTTATGACAAACTTTTTTAAAATCGTCATCTATTTCAATATTGTAATCAGTTATATCAACAGATGTTCTACCTATATCTATTGCCTCAATTAAAATTTTTTTTGTCAATTTAATTTTTGAATAATCAAATACTCTTATAATATCTTGGTAAGTATGACTATAATAATATCTAATTTTTTTTCTATCAACATTACATATATTTAATATATGTGTAAAAATAAAATCAACTGTATCTGTTTCTTCAATTTCTTTTTTTAAATATTCCAATACAGTCCTGAAATCTTTTTCATCATAGAGAAAATCCCATATCTCCATATTTTTAAATTGCATTTTTTGAAAACTATTTTCGATAATTTCACCATCAATTTTCATACCAAGTGATTTACAGAATTTTATCATTTCTATGTTATAATTAGCTATGTACAATATTAAACATTCCTTATTAGGAATAACTTTATTATCCAAACATTCTTTTTCTAATTTTTTATCACCCGTTTCAATTGATTTTAATAATAAGTTTGCGTTGTATTCCATTTAATAAATGTATTTAATTTAGGACAATTATTACAAAACTCAACTTTTTTATAAATTAATTTTTTGTTTTATTATACATATCTCTTAACATCTTCATTTTTGTCAATTTAAATGTTTTCAATGAATTGAAACAATACTCAAAATCAGCTTTTGTTGGTTCATATGTTTCAGTAATAATTTTATAGGTTTTAAAAGTATTGGAGCTTACAAAACATTGTCTAAGATGTTGACTATTAAATTTATATTTTTTTTTATCTAATTTATTTATAGCAACCTTATTATCATCTTTTAAAATTTGTAAAATATCATCATCATTATATTCTATTTCAAAAGGATAATAATTAGCTTCTTTACATGCTTTTTTTATATCATCATCAATAATAATATTATATTTAGATGGATCAAAATGTGTTTTACCTATTGTGATACAGGTAATTAAAATTTTTTTTGTTAATTTAATTCCTGAAAATTCTAGTAATTTAATCATATCATTATATAAAATATTTTGGTAATATAAATTGTAATGAAAACTTGTTAATTTTGAAAATATATATTCAACTGTATCTGTTTCATTAATATTTTCTTTAAGAACCGATAACATATCTAATAAACCATTTTTATTAACAAAATTATGATAACATGGTTTTTTTTCTATCTTAAAAATATTCATTTCATCAAAGCCATCTTTAATAATATTTTTATTGATTTTTATACCAAGAGATTTACAAAATTTCACCATTTCAATATTATAATTAGAAATGTATAAAATTAGACAATTTTTATCAGGTATTACTTTATTATCTAAACATTCTTTTTCTACTTTTTTATTACCAGATTTAATTGAATCATATAATAAAGAAGTATTATATACTAATTTTTTTGAACTATTCTTTGTTTTATTCATTATTATATCTCCAATTTAATTAATTAATAAGTTATAATAAAGTCAATTTTTTATAAATTTATAATGCATATCTATTATTAAAAATTGAATTATTATTTATTAATATCTATTAAGAATATTAAAAATAAAACTTAGTAATGGCTATCAATAAAGCATTTATTAATAATGACGCATTCTGGTGTAAGATGACACTTGATGAATTAAAGTTAATTGATAATTTAGATTGTAACGAAAATTTAAAAGATTCAATTAGATCATTTTTAACTGAAAAAATACAACAAGGATATTTATTTACAGATGATTTTAAATGTTCCAAACTCAATTATAATGGGTTTGAATATTTTGTAGCATTTAAAAAAGAAGGAGGATATGAACGGGTAAATGTATGGTATGAATATAATGATATTGAAGATAATAATTCTTTATCAAGTTATGATAGCGAATTAAGTGAGGATGAGTATTTTTAATCTAAAAATTGAAGTTACATTTATTTATATTATATGTATTAATCATAATAAAAGTATGTCTATTAATAAAGCTGATATTATTTCTAAAGCCAAATGGCGTAAAATGAAACTTGATGAATTAAAATCTATTGATAATTTTTATTGTAGTGATAAAATGAAAGATTCAATAAAAACTTTTCTAAAAGAAAAAATTCAAAAAGAATATTTATTCACTAATGATATTGGAGTTACCGAAATATCTTATACTGGTTTTGAACATTTTGTAGCATATAAAAAAGAAGATGATGAGAATGGAGAAATTAAAACATGGTTTGATTATGATGATAAATATACTTTTAAATTATTTGAATATGATAGCTCTTAAAATAATAACTTTTATTAAAAAATTGAAGTTATTAATAGTTACTTATCTAGGTTATAAATATTAAAAAAGATTTTCTAACTTTAATATGTCTATTAACAAAGCATATATTGATGTAGACGCAACATGGCGTAACATGACATTAGATGAAGTAAATTCTATTGATAATTTTGATTGTAGTGATACATTAAAAGATAAAATTAAAACTTTTCTAAAAGAAAAAATTCAAGCGGGATATTTATTCACTGATGATATAGAATGTACAGAAGTTGATTATGATGGTTTTGAGTATTTTGTAGCCTATAAAAAAAAATATGATAGCTACGAAGAAATTAAAACATGGTATGAATATGATAATGATGGAAATGATAATCTTAATGATTTATTTGGTAATGATGATGAATGGTAAATGAAAAAATTGAAACAATAATTTGTTAACTGCTGATATTTATTTATAGAAAAAACCTTAGTTATGGATGAGATTAATGAGATCAAATATAATATTTGTGATGATGCAGATTGGTTTAAAATGTCACTAGATGATATAGAAACTAGATATAATTATTTTTGTAGTGACAAAATGAAAGAAACAATAAAATCATTTTTAACTAATAAAATTCTAGAAGGATATTTATTTACGCATCACCTAGAATGTATAGATATTGAGTCAGAAGAAGATTTTTTCGAATTTGTTATAGCTTTTAAAAAGTATGGAGAGAAACCACAGATTAAAAGATTTTGGGAATTTTTTGGTGGTTATTTATTTGGTGATAATTAGTAATTTTTAAAGAATATTTTATTTAAAAATTGAATTTATTTATTGTTAATGATTAAAATTTAATAAATTAAATTGATGTTTGCTGTTAATAATGCTTATATTGAGGACGATGCAACATGGTATAAAATGACATACGACGAATTACAATCAGTGAACGAATTTGAATGCAGTGATACATTAAAAGATGCAATCAAAACTTTTCTAAAAGAAAAAATGGATAAAGGATACTTATTTACTGAAGATATGTTATGTACTGAAGCTGGATATGATGGTTTTGAACATTTTATTGCATATAAAAAAAGTGATGAATCTGCAAAAATTAAAAAATGGTATGAGTTTAGTCATGAAGAATTTTATAATCTGAATGATTTATTCGGTGATACTAATAATGATTTTGTTGATAATAATTTTATTGATAATAAAAATAATAAAGAAATTAAAGTTATTAATATCTAAAAAATATTATTTATAATTTAATAAAATCGAATTATATTTTTTGGTAACATAATAACATTCGTTTGAAAAATGTTATTACAACTTTTATAAAAGAAAAAATAAAACAAGGATATTTATTTACCCATGATATTATGAGTCATGAAGCTTGTTATGAGAACTTTGAATTTAGTATAGGATTTAAGAAAGAAGGAGAAAATGAACAAAAAAAAACATGGTACGAATATACATTTAAAAATAAAAAAAATGGTAAGATATTTACAAAATGGTTTGTTGATAATTATGATGATAGTGATTATAGTAATAAAAATTATTATACTGATAATAATGATGATGTTAGTATTTATTATGATAGTGATGATTTTTTTTAAATTTCAAATCATGATTTCATAAAAAGAAAAATATGGTTTTTTAGTTTTATTTATAATTTCATCAAAAGTAGAAGTTTTATTATTTATTAAAATTTTTAATTCATATATATCATTTAGTTTTTTATCATAATATACGCTTCTTTCTATCTTTTTTAATTTATTTCTCCATTTCTCAAATCTATAATTATTTTCATATTTCATTTTATTCAACACAGACCCAATATTCAAAATAGTAACTTTCATTATTTTTTTATTTATCATTTCTTTAGTTAAAAAGTAATTACAAAATAATTCATCAATACCATATGGATATAAACTTGTAAGATATTTATTTTTTCTTGATACTCTCATTTTTTCTACTAAATTAATATATTGATTTGGAATACTATCAAGGAACTGTTCAAAAATTTCATAATTATATTTAAGTTTAGTAATAAATAATCCTGCTAAAAAATTAATATTAACTTTTTTATTAATCCAAGGTTTATCATATATTTTATACTGAAAAATTAAACTTTCACAATTTGTTTTTTTAAACTTATCATAATAATGTTTAACTTCTAAAAGTTCATGATATCTCATATCAATATCAGAAACATAAATTAAATCATAAGTTTTTTCAAATAATGGTAAAAATCTATAAAATCCACCAAATGTTCCACTTATTTCTTTTTTATATTCAACATGTATAATATTAATTTGTTTATTTATCATTTGTTTTTTAAAAGTTTCATAATTTTCATTTTTAAGAACACTATCATCTATATAAATACATATATCGAAATCAATAAAAATTTTTTTAATTCTATCAATAAAATCGTATGTATAATTCAAATATTTATCCGAATTATCTAAATATAACGAACATGATATTAGATTATTATTACGTTTTTTATAAGATATTACATTTTGTTTCATATATATTATAATTAAGATTAGAATATATATTTATTAAGATTTATTTTGTCGCTTTATAAATAATTTTTAACAATTCTAATTCTTTTCTCTTTAGTTCATATTTATTATTTAAGAAAAATTCAAAATCAGAAATATCAGGTTTATAATTTTTTAAAATAAATTCGATTCCTGTTTTATTTGAATGTTTTATAGCTTCCCGTAAATGGTCTCTTTTAAATTTAAAGTCTTTTGAAATTTTAGTTAATAAAGTTTTATTTGGTCTACTTAAGGATTTTAATACAAATTCATCAGTAAACTTAACATCAAATGGATAATAATTATTTTTTTGACAACACTTAATAATCTCATCATCAAGTTCTATATTATATTTTATTATATCGAAATGAATTTTATGTGGAATTAGTAAAAGAAGTAATTTTTTATTAAATTTTAATTTGGATTTTTTTAATATCTCAGATACAATCTTTATTTGATTTTTTTTATAATATTGTCCACCTTTATAAATTATCATTTCATTTGGATATTTATATTTTAAAACTGATAATGTTAAAATATTAAATATAGAATCAGCAGATGAAAACTTATTAAAAGTATCAGCAAAGAAATTTAATAAATTTTCTACTTTTTCACCATCTATTATTTTTTTACAAATATTAAAATTATTATTACTATTAGTATCATAATTGTATTTTTGTATTGTAATATTTTTCTTATTAATTAAAAAATCATAAATCTCTTCATCTGTTAAATTAATTCCATAACTTTTTATTAACTTATATCTTTCTAAATCACCTAATTCTAAACACAAATATAACATATCTTTTGTTGGTATCATTTTTCTTTTATAACATTCATCTTCTATTTTTTTAAGGTTAAGTCTAATAGAGTTATAAAAAAGTATATCATTATAAGTAAGATATTTAAGATATTTCTCTAATTTTTTATAAAACTCAATACTATGTGGTACTACGTTAGATGCTGAAAATTTGAATTCCCAAATATATGATCGTTCATTAACTACTTTTTGTTTTTTATTCATTTTATATCTTATTATAATTATTTATTTATAGAATATGTATATTTCAATATTTTATAAATAAAATTATTTAGTCGCATCATATAACTTTCTTAAAATTTTGAAGTCTGTTTTTTTTGGACGATTACAACTATTTAACTGATAATCAAAGTAAAATTCAAAATCAGAAATATCAGGTTTATATGTTTTTAAAATTATATTAATCGAAGTTAAAATTTTAGATTCTAAAGCCACCCTTAGGTGTTTTTTTTCAAATTTAATTTCTTTTGATATTTCTGTAATTAGTTTTTTATTTGGATTTTTAAGACTTTTCATTATAAAATTATCTGTTAATTTTTTACCAAATGGATAATAATTATTTTCATGGCATTTATCTAATATTTCATCATCAATTTCTATATTATATTTTTTTATATCAAAATGGTCTTTTGTGTTTAATGTTTCTAATAATAATTTTTTATCGAATTTAAGATTTGCATTTTCGAAAATTATTAATAGATTTTTAATATAATATTTCCTGTTAAAATATTTGTTATTTAATGTAAAGTCAAAATATAAATTTGATAAATATTTATATACATCTATAGTTGCATTTTTTTTTATTATTATTTCTGAAAAATAATTAATTATGTCTTTTACTTTATCTAAATTAATAATAGTATTATATTTCATTTTATCTAAACATCCTATTATAAAGTTATCTTCCACTAAACATTTTATAATTTTATCATCAGTAAGTTGTGTACCAAAACTTTTTAATAGTTTATATTTTTCTAATTTACCTATTGATATACAAAATTCAATAATATTTTCTGTAGGTATCATTTTTCTTTTTAAACATTCATTTTCTAATATTTGTAATTCAAATAAAATAGAATTAGTTAATAGATTATCATTAAAAATATAATTATTAAAATCATTTGTAACTAACTTATTAAATTTTTTTTTTATTTCATTATATGAATAGTTTGTTTCATAAAAATCAAAAAAATTTTTTTCCCACAAATCTGATAATTTTAATTCATCAATATCAATTTCTTCATATTCTGATAAATTTTTATCTTTGAATAAGAAATAAAAATTATTATATGAATCATTAATACAACTATCACTATCACTATCACTATTATAATTCAAATCCATTTTTATCCTAAATATTATTCATTAAATAAAATTAAAAATTTCAATTTTTAATCAATATAAAAAATTGATATTTTTACTTAAAGGAACAAACCTAATTCAAATTTAAAGATGGCGACCTCAAAAACTTCTTATGCAGAGATCATTAAAAAAGAGTATGTTGAAGAAAATAAAATAGAAGAGGAGATTTATAGAGGAGAAGATCATAAGCTAAGTTCAAAATGGGTTTTATGGTGTCACACATTAGAAGATAGAAATTGGAATGTAGATAGTTATAAAAAATTATTCACAATTAGTACTATTTCAGATTTCTGGAGTGTATTTAATAATTTAGAAGCGATTGGAGTTAATGTAGCTCATTTATTTTTAATGCGTGAAGGAATAAATCCTACATGGGAAGATCCAGCAAATCGAGCTGGTGGTGTTTGTTCATTTAAAGTTGAGATGAAAGATTCAGAAAAAATAATTTTAGATATTGCAGTTTATTTAGCTCTTGAAAAATTATCTGATAATAAGAATGACATAAATGGTCTTTCAATTTCACCAAAAAATAATTGGGGTATCATTAAGATTTGGAATCGTGATAAAAAAAATGATTTAACTGTAACTTTAAATGATGATATTTTAACCAAGTATCAAGGACTTTCTATAAAATATTCTATAATAAATCCAGAAGACTAATATCTTTTTTTAATTAAAAAATTGAAAAAAAATATATAATATAAAAAGTTGCTTAAAAACTAAAATATATAGTAAAGTTATCAAATCGTTAGAATGGAAGCAGATACGTATGTTTTTGATGATAAAATCCGACCAATTGACGAAATCGAATTTACCATTTTAGGTAATGATGAGATTCGAAAAATGTCAGCATTAGGAAAAGATACCCAAGGAGTTGAAGTAGCTGATTTATATGATAATATGGAACCAAAAAAAGGAGGATTAATTGATTCACGTTTAGGACCTAATGATAGTTTATCAGATTGTGCAACATGTGGATTAAATTATAATAATTGTGTAGGACACTTTGGACATATTGAATTAGAGGAATATGTTTTTAATATGGGTTATTTTGCTCATTTAAAGAAAATCTTAAGTTGTGTATGTCTAAAATGTTCAAAACTACTTGTTTATAAAAATGAGAATGAAATTGCAGATATGTTAAAATCTAAAAGTGCTAAAAACCGTTTATCAGAAATTCGTAACTTATCTAAAAATGTTACATATTGTCAGAAACAATATTTTGGATGTGGTACTCCAGTTGCTAAAATTAAAGCTGAGGTTAAAGGTAAAAGTATGGCTGTTAATATTATTGCCGAAACAAGTCTAACAGGTTTAGAAGAAGGTGAAGGAGTTGTAGATGGAAAAAAGAAAGTTAGACAAATTTTAACACCTGAAGATTGTTATAACATTTTGAAAAATATTAGTGATGAAGATTGTATATTATTAGGTATTGATCCTAAAAAATCACGTCCTGAAATGATGATTCATAAAATATTTCCTGTTCCTCCTGTTGCTGTACGTCCTAGTGCTAAGGTTGAATTTCTAGCTTCTTCTACTAAAGAAGATGATTTAACCCATAAACTTGCTGATATTATGAAAAGTAATATTCGATTACGTAAATTTAAAGATAATATTAATGAAAAGAATGCAAAATATGGAGCTGATCATTTACATTTATTACAATATCATGTTACAACTTATTTTGATAATGAATCATTTGATCTTCCTAAATCAGAACAAAAAGGTAAAGCTATCAAATCATTAGCTTCACGATTAAAAGGTAAAGAAGGAAGAGCTCGTGGTAATTTAATGGGTAAACGTGTAAATTTTTCAGGACGTACTGTTATTACTCCTGATCCTTCATTAGATTTCAATGAAATGGGTGTTCCTATTAAAATCGCTCAAAATATTACTTTCCCTGAAATCGTAACCAAACATAATATCGAAAAAATGGCTAAACTTGTTAAAAATGGTAGAGATGTTTATCCTGGTGCTAATTATGTATTTCCATTAAGTAATGCCACTGAAGGTCGTAGAGTTTTCCCTATTGATCTTCGTTTTAGAAAGGATAAAATTGATCTACGTTTAGGTGATATTGTGGAACGTCATATTGTAACTGGTGATATTGTATTACTTAATCGTCAACCAACATTACATAAATTGAGTATGATGGGACACCGTATTCGTGTTCTTAATGATGAAAGTTTAAGTACTTTCCGTCTTAACTTAGCTATTGTAACTGGATACAATGCTGATTTTGATAAACGTCACTGTCAATAATAGGTGTATTTAAAAGATACATTCTAGTGCTAATTTTTAGTGCGAAATTCCTCGTAGCTGGAAACTCCTAAAGTCTTACATTCCATTAGATACATAGAAATATGTCTTTAAAACCTAGGTTAATTACCAAAGGTATGGATAAAATTGTAAGAATTGGACAATCAGCTTATTTATAACTTTCGAGTTATGAATGTCAGAGACTGAATAGGAATTGCTTGGTATTGTAAAAAACAATATTGGGTTAAGTTACAGTCCGTGATCTTGAGAAATCAAGATTGTTCGTCGGGTGACGAAATGAATACATTTGCTCCTCAAAGCATTCAAGCACAGATTGAACTTGAAGAGATTGCAAATGCTCAATTACAAATTATTACACCTCAATCATCAACACCTATTGTTGGTATTGTTCAAGATGGTTTATTAGGGTCTTATAATTTAACTCGTGATTCAACTAATATTGATTGGAAAACTGCGATGAATCTTTTAACTTATACAGATATTGAGAACTTTGATAAAATTAAGAAAAATAGTTCTTATACAGGTAAACAAATTTTTTCTCAAATTCTCCCCAGTAAAGTTAATGTAAAGAAAGCAGGAGTAGAAATTAAAAATGGTGAATTGATGAAAGGTCAAATTAATAAAAAATTCTTAAAGCCTGGTTCTGCTGATAGTTTAATTGGCTTAATTTGGGATCAATATGGTGTAAAAGAAACTAAAAGTTTTATTGATAATGTTCAAAGATTAGTAAATATTTATAACTTATATAATGGCTTTACTGTTGGTATTGGTGATACCTATATTCCTGATTCATTTGATAAAGAAATCAATAATAAATATGAAACTGAAAAACTTGAAATTAGACATATGATTACTGAAATTGAAAATAATCCTGATTTATTTGATGGTGAATTATTTGAAAAAGAAATTGGTGCTAAAGTAAATAAAATTCGTAATGATTTATCTGCTGCGGTTATGGATAATTTAGATGAATTAAATAACTTTAATATTATGATTAGTTCAGGTTCTAAAGGTAAAGGTATTAATATGGCTCAAATGGTTACTGGTGTTGGTCAACAGGATGTTGAAGGTGAACGTATTAAAAAGAAATTAAATAATAGATCTTTACCTTATTTCCATCAAAATGATGATTCTGCCGAAGCTCGTGGATTAGTTCAACAAAGTTTCTTAAAAGGTTCTGAACCACATGAATTTATTTACTATAATATGAGTGCGAGAGAAGGTATTATTGATACAGCGATTAAAACCGCAGAGTCAGGTTATATTCAACGTCGTTTCATTAAGGCTATGGAAGATGCGACAGTTAAATACGATGGTTCTGTAAGAAATGCTCGAAATCTTATTCTTCAATTCATATATGGTTCTAATGGTTTAGATACTACTAGACAAAAAATTCATAAATCAAAAGTAATTAATATGAGTAATTCAGAAGTAGAACAGAAATATAAGTTTACTTCTCAAGAATTAAAGAATTTTAAATTTACAAATAATGATTCATATACTAAACAATTAATTAATATGCGTGATACAATTCGTACAGCAGTAAGAGAAGCATTAATTGATTATCGTACAGTTCATAATGAATTTATGGTACCTGTAAATTTGGAACGTATTATTAGAAATTCTATAAATACTCCAGTAAAGGGTTCTACTAAATTAGATGCTTCATATATTCAAAAAGAATTAGATCGAATTGTAAGTTATGAAAATACACCCTTAGTAAATCTAAGTGAAAAAGAATTAAAAATGAAACGTATATTTAAACTTGAAGATGATACAATTGCTAAAACTATTTTCAAATTCAGTTTACATGAATTTTTAGCACCTAAGAGATGTATCGTAGAATATGGATTTAATAAAGAAACATTTGATGATATTGTTAAACAAGTTATTACATCATTTAGAAAATGCACAGTACAACCTGGTGAAATGGTTGGTATTGTCGCTGCTCAAAGTATTGGTGAACCAGTTACTCAGATAAAGAGTTGTCTGAAACAGGAGATGGTGGTGTCGCAAGGCTCCAATTAAACTATGAATTAACATAGTACCATGAAATCTCCTAGTGTTAGAAGTAGTCGCTATGTAGGTTACTTTTAATGCGAGAGGAATGAAAACGGTTAAAGTGGTGAATGAAATTTCATTTGACATCAGACCGTCGGATATTTTTATGAAGAGATTCTAAAAAATGTTCGCTATCGACTGGGTCATTCTTCGATAATCATATTTATTATGATTGTTTAATGTACAGTCAGCCCAACGTAACCCTAGGTAACTCTAGATAAAGCGTTGCTTATGTGATCATAAAGATTTGAAAAGAATCTTGTGGGAAGCATGAGGTTTATCTTAGGATAAATGATTTTGGACTCTTAACTCGGTTACATACAATACTGAAATTTTAATTAGAAATAATGTTACTAATTTAATTGTAACAACTAAAATTGGTGAATTTGTTAATTATCAAACTAACTTATCAGATAAAGTAAATTATACAGAAAGTAATGATACAACTTATGCAGAGATGAAACAAAATTATTCAATCCCTTCGTGTGATGAAGATGGTAATATTTCATGGAAATTAATTGAAGCGGTTACACAACATCCTGTAGTTAATAAAGATGGTTCTAATACAATTTTAAGAATAATTACAGAAAGTGGAAGAATAGTTGAAGCAACTAAAGCTAAATCATTTTTGCAACTTATTAATGGTAAAATTCTAGAAAGTGAAGGTTCTGAATTAAAAATTGGTGATTATATTCCATTATCATTAAAACATAATTATTCACTAAATTCATATGAATATAAGGAAATTAATCATGATATTATTCCTAATAAAATAAATGGAGAGATAGTATTTGAAAATAAAACAGATAAATATAATGATTTAGCATTTGATAAGATCGTTTCGATTGAAGAGGTTTCAAATCCAACAGATTATGTATACGATTTAACTGTAGCAGATACAAGAAACTTTAATATTGCCAATGGATTATGCGTTAGGGATACATTTCATATGGCAGGTATTTCTGCTATGGGTACATCTACACTTGGTGTACCTCGTATGAAAGAAATTCTAAGTATTAGTGGTAATATGAAAACTCCTAAGATGACTATTTATTTGAAACCTGAATTCAAGAAAAATGAAAGAATGGCTAAGAAAATTGCTTCACATATTAAATATACTACATTAGAAGATATCCGTGAAAATTTAGAAGTTTATTATGATCCTAAACCTAAACAAAAAGATGGATTTATGGATCGTGATAATGCTCATAATATTTACTATTCACAAAAATCTGGAAAGAGTGGTTGTAAAGGTGAAATTGATAATATGCCTTGGTTGGTTCGTATTAAATTAAATCGTGAAAAGATGATGAATAAAGATATACGATTATTAGATATCAAGAGTAAATTCTGTTCTCATTGGGATAGACGATCACAAGAATTAAAAGGTGTTAAAAAAGAGGATCGGGTATTATTAGAAAAAATTTCACAAGTTGCGGTATTAACAAATGGGGATTCCGATCCTACCCCTATTGTACATATCCGTTTTGATATGACTGAATTTAATTTCATTACAATTACAACATTCATTAATAATATTATTGATAGATTCAAATTAAAGGGATTATCTGGTATTGATAATACTGATGTTTTACTTAATGATCAAGAAATTATATTCAATAAAGATACTGGTGAAATTGAAAATGGTTCTCAACATATTATATTTACTAATGGTGTTAATATGGTAGATATTAGATATTTGAATGGTATTGATCTTAATAAAACAGTTACTAACGATATTAAAAAAGTTTATGAAATATTCGGTATTGAAGCTGCGAGAAGTGTTCTTATTAAAGAGATGAAATATACATTCGCAGCATCAGATACTAATTTTAACTTCCAACATATGTCAGTATTAGTTGATATTATGACTCATAATGGATTCTTAGTAAGTATTGATAGACATGGTATGACTAAGATTGATACAGATCCATTAAGTCGAGCATCATTCGAAAAAACAGTTGATCAATTATTTAATGCTGCGGTATTTGGTGAAGTTGATCATATGAGAAGTGTTAGTGCTAGAATTATGGCAGGTATGGCTATTAAAGGTGGTACGGGATTACCTGATATTGTGTTAGATACAACGATGCTTGAAAATTCAGAATATATTGAAGAACTTGATGAATATTCTAAGAAAGGTCCTCAACTTACAACTACTGCTATTATTGATGATATAATTGAAGAAGATAATGAAGGAGAAGGTGGATTCATGCCTTTAGATTAGTTCAATAAAATTGAATATTAATTTATTAGAATATTAATTATCAATTAATTTATATTAAATGATAGTTGATTTAAAAAGTTTTAACAAAGAATGTATATCATTAGAAATTAAAAATGATTCTCATTGGTTTGTTCACTATATGAGAAACAAAGATTATAAACCAAATATGCAATTTGTTATTGAAGATACTATTGATAAATTTCCTGCTAAAACTTCCAAGGGGAATTTACCATATTTTATGATAAAACCATCAAATGAAGTTTCTCAAATTTTTAAAAGTTTAGATTCAATATTAGATTCTAAGTTTAAAAATTACAAAACTAAAAATTTAAGTAAAGTTCCGCATTTTAAAGTTAATATTCCATTTAATAAAAAAAATAATAAAATTAAAATGAATATTATGGTTCATGGTAAAAATATTATAGGTTCATGTGATAGTATTGATACTTTGAAAAAATATATGTCTAGTGGTACTAAGGTTACGTACAATATTACATTATATAAATTGTATGTTAATGTTCAAAAAAAAAGTGCTAATTATAATTTTATCTGTGATTCTATATCTTTAATTCCTCCTAATATTATTAGAAAGGTTCCACAAATACGAAATAGAGAAGTTTATGATGTCGATGATGAAATAAAAGATTATTTAGAAAGAGAAATAAATTTTGTACCGTTTATAAGTAATGTTAATAAGTTTTTAGAAGTTCGAAAGTTGACATCTGATTTTTATTTTAGAACTCCATATATAATTTTATCTAAATATGGCGTACCTATTAATGATTTATATAACAAAACTGAAATTGATTTAGCTAATAAAGGGTTTATTTTACCAGATGATCCGAAACAACCTGAATGTACTAAAGTTAAAAACTTTTTAAATAAATTAGATAAATATCTTGAAAGAAATCTATTCAAAAAAGATCCAACTTACGATTATAATAGTTTAATTAAAAATAATGATAAATTATTACAAGCTAAAATACCAATTAATAAAGTTGGTAAATTAGATATTAATATATTTGAAGAGACTACTAAAGCTAAGAAAAAAATAGAAGTTTATACAATGAGTGATTTAAGAAAAATTATTGGTTTCAAAGATGCAGTTAGATTAACTTTAAAACTTAATAATGGTTATAAATTAAAAAATAAATTTACTTTTGGTTCAACATTAAAAGTTCAATCTATAGAATTTATTAAAAGAGAAACTATAAATGAAATTGGATTTGATAAATATAAAGAATTTATTAATAGAACACAATTCACATTTTTATAAATTAATAAAAGCATCTCTATGATTTATAAAATAAAATAATCATCTCTATGATTTTT
>CERD01230850.1_pt1 | contig 41826 bp, 67 predicted proteins | sample 530931 | NCBI WGS metagenome assembly CERD01 (sample SAMEA2621101, study PRJEB7988) | marine metagenome | isolation source: saline water (ENVO:00002010), including
GGCGGCCAAGGTCAGCGGCCCGCCGGCGTTAACGAACGGCGGTAAGTTGGTGTAGGTATATCGAGCCTCGTACCCGTCGCCCTCGAACCCCTCCGGTGTAATGTGCGGGCCTGCCCCGCCGCTGCGTGTCAACAAAAGAGAATCGGTCGAGTCTAATTCATCGTATGTGAGCGGAAAAATGAGCGCGGACAGGGCAGCGGGTAACCCCTGCCACACCATTGCGTCTCCCAAGTACACGCGGTCGGCCGTTACCGACCCCAAGCGGATGCTATCCGCGCTGCTGAGTAATGGCATTCAACCCACCACGATGTAGAGAATGTTCGGGTCTTTAGTCGCCAAGGCGTCGTACTGGGCTTGAGTGAGCTGAACCCAAGTTCCTGGACCAGGCTCGCCTTGAACCCCTTGCTCGCCCTGCGGCCCTTGTGGCCCGGTTTCGCCGATTGGGCCCTGCGGACCGACATCGCCCTTAGGACCTTGAGGGCCCTGCTCTCCCGGAGGCCCCTGCAACGAGCCCGCGTCGAACCAATCCGAGCCACTCCATACCCACACATCCCCGCCGATTGTGTAGGCATCACCTGGTTCAGCTCCGGGCGGTAAATCAGCCGTGGACGCTAGATTGCCGAGAATAATGAGCCCGGAACCAGGTTCGCCACGCTCCCCCTGCGGGCCTACTGGTCCTTGCGCGCCAGGCTCTCCTTGGATTCCCTGCTCACCAGGAACGCCTTGCGGCCCCTGAGGACCCTGAGGGCCAACATCTCCCATTGGTCCCGCAGGCCCTTGGGGTCCAGCTTCACCTTGTGGGCCGGCCGGCCCCTCAGGTCCCTCCGCACCACGCAACGCTTCCAGGGTCGCTGCTGTGACGTTCGCGCTAACCAGGTCGCCGGCATCAAGATCCAGCGCCTGCGTACCTTCCTGAGCGCGCTCGACGGTCAGCACCCCAGCCGTCTGCGCAGTTACGCGCATGATTTCCACCGCACTCCCACTGAATGCAGTGACCAGGTAGTGATCGCCGGTGCCGAGGCCAGTGAGTTTTTCGGCCCAAGCCGGGTCGACAGACAGCGACAATTGACCGGCAGCCGAAGGCTCCAGCAGGTTTGCCTGCCAGTTGTTGACGAATAGTTGCATGGTTGTCCTCAGACGTAGCAGACGGGCTCGGAATCGCGCGCCGTCTGGCCGGTGACCGGGCAGTGGCTGGCATAGGAAAAGAGGTCGAACGTACCGGTGTCGGTGTTTTTATCGATGACCAGCGCCGGCAGCGTAACCAGGCCAACAGGGTTGGCGACTGTGGTCAGGTAGTCCGCTCTGGACAGGGTGTCGGTGAATTCAACCGGCTGCCCCCAGGCGCACAGGCCGAAAAGCTGTGCGCTGTACCTGTATGGGCACGGCTGCAGGTATCGCTCGGGCTGCCCATCGGCAAACCACCAGCGCTGAACCTGGCGCGCGAGGATCGGCGCGGGGTCCACATAGAAGCCGTAGGTGTAGAGGCCGCCCATGTTCACGGTGTTCTTCGGGCCGCTGGCTGAAGTCGAGAACGACCCTCCTGGCGTGCATTGCACCTGTACCGCGTAGTCCTGGCTGCGCACGCCAGCGGAGTAGGTCATTGTCTCGGATGAAGTTTCGCTGATCGACAGCTCGTAGGCTCCGATTGCCGACCCAGCCAGGCGCCAGGTGACGGCCAGTGTGCTCGTCCATGTTTGGTCGAGGTTGAAGCTGCCGCTGAAAGCCTCTCCGGAGGGTATCGTGGCCGGGCCGGTATAGCCCAGCGCGGGCGACGACCAGATAGTCTCAGCCACATTATCCAGGGTGACCTCCTGCAGCACTCCCGCATCGCTGTAGAGCATGCCCGCAACCCAGCCGGTAAACCCGGTGCGTTCAGGTGTGGTGACTATGTTATGCGCGGCAACCTGCGTCCATGTGCCGCTCGCTTGCTGCGACACCGTGCGCGATCCATCCGGCTGATCGATCAGGTAATAATTATCGGCTGTAAGGCTGGCTGACTCTTCGATGCGAACGCCGAGCGTTTGCGCTCGCGTCTTGCGCACTGCAATTGCCACAGCACAAGAGGCGCCCGCCCCGCTTAGCGTTACCTCGACCCAACCCACCGCACGCCAGCGCCAGAACAGTTCATAGCCCTGCGAATACTCGAGCGCCACTTCAAACACCGCCGATTCACCGGCAGGGCTTGAGTGGTAGCGCTTAACGCGGGTGCCGGTCGTACCGCTGATGGCTGGCGTAGCCTGGCCCATGTTAGGCACGGTCACACTGTAGGCGTAGGATTCCGGCTCGCCACCCAGCACACCGAAGCGCGCCAGGGTGACAGTGCATACGCCGCCGCTCAGGTGTGCCGAGGACAGCGTTGTCGTCACCAGCCACCGATCTCCGTTGGGGTCGATGTAGATCCAGCCGGGTAGCTCTTTCCCGTACAGCTGATTTCCCGACAGAATCGCGCGGTCCCACCACTCTAGGCCGGCCGCGGTATCTTCCGCCTGCTGCTCCGGCGTGCGCGTGATGCCAGGCGCATTCGGGTGCTTGATCAGCTCTGTGCTGCCCTTCTTCCAGTGCTCGCCGACCGGCTGCGGGTAAGGCATGGTCGCGCCGTTCGGCAAGGTCAGCTGGCCGCCTTTGACCAGTCCGTGAAATGGGTTACCGCGCAGAGCAGTAGGTTTGCCGAGCTTCAGCGATAGCGAATCGGTCATGGCTCAGCGAACTCCAATACCACAGGCCCGCCATTGGCGTCCCGCATGGTCAGCTTCTTCAGTGGCTCAACGTCCAGGCTTATCAGTCCGTCGCTGCTGGTGAGCGTGATGCCGGTGTAGTAGTCGCGGGCCAGGGTGGCGCCCTCGCCTGCCGCACCTTCAATTAAGGGGCTGGCAATGCCTGCCGCTACGCTACTGGCCGGCGCGGTGTAGACGCCCGAACCGCGCCTAGCAGGCAGCGCGCCCACCGGGTCAATGCTGGGCAGCGATCGCTTCTTTCGGGGAGGTGCGGCGAGCGCATTGATGTCCTCGACTACGCTCTTGCCGGTGCGCCGCTCAATCATGGCGTCACCACCTGCACGCCGGCTGTCCACCATTGCCGCACCAGAGGCGCGACGGCTATCACCTAGTGTCATGGCTACAGTTCCAATAGATCGTTCGGGATGCCGACGAGGTAGGTCGCCTCTGCGGTGACGGCGCGCTCGTCGCGGTACTCGGCCGGTATGTCGCGAGCCTCCAGATCGAACCGGCGCGGATAGTCCGGCGCGGTCAGGTCGTCTTTCACCGAGTAGTTGCCGCTGAACCCAAGCCGGTCAGGGTCGTATGGCGGAATGGTGAAACCCGTTTCAGGGTCAACCAAGCGCCCGCCAAGCTGAGTCGGCAGTGAGTTATTGCCGCCAGATAACGGGGGCAGGCTCGTCGATGGCGCGGCAGGAACGGTCAGGGGATCACTGACGCCGCCGCCGCGCATGACTGCGATACTCAGCGTTGTCAGCGCCTCGCCCGAGTTCAGATCGAAGCTGTCGACGATGCGCCGACATTTGCCTATCGCCCGCGCGCCCTGGTCGTCGATAGACAAGGTGTGCGCCAGGTCTACAGTCGAGGCCATGCTCGTCGGGACTGCCCAACTCACGGTCGTGCCGCGATGCGCCGAGATGATTTCAGTGCGGCCGCGGCGCAGCAGGCAAGTGATTGCCGAAACGCGGCGAGCCTCGTCCGACAGATCGCCAGGTTCGGCATTTGGATCAGTCTCGAGCGAGCCGCTCCAATCCTCTGATCGATTGCTTTCAATTTCGAAGTTGGCACTGTCACGTCCGATGCGCTGCGTGCCTTCGATCTGCCCTTCAGCCGTGGTCAGCGTGAGCGTGTAATACTCGGTGACCGTCTGCGTCCAGCGACGCCCGCCATTCACGCCGGCAGACAACCAAAGTCCTTCGAACGTGTTGGTCCAGGCCACCCCGTCGCCGCAAGGGTTCGCCATGGACAGCGGCAGTTGATAACCGCCAACTCCGCCGATCAACGACAAGCCAGCGCCGGTGACTGCGCTTTCTATCATGTCAGTGTCGGGCAGCTCGGTGGACCAGGTTCGCCATGCACAGAAGCCGCCGATGCCAGACAAGCCATCAGCGTTAGGGTGCGCCCACCCAAAGCTCTCAATCAGCTGCCAGAGACGCGGGTAGCGGTAGCTTATCTCGATCTCTATACGGTTGGTGATGTCGCCCAGCTGCGCCAGCTCTACATCGACGGAGCCGTAAACAGTTGTGCCAGGCCCGAACTCGAAGTGCGGCGCCATGGCATACCAGCTGGTCACGCGCATATCGCCAGTTGGCGAACAATCCAGGCTAGCCGGACGGCTACCCATGCGCTCGACGGCATAGTCCCAACGACTGCGCCCGGTCACCGCGTCGAAAACGTCTGCAGACCAGTAGCCACCCGTCAGTGAATCGATCGCCTCAACGGTCATCGCCTCGACGCGCTGCTGCAGCTGGTCCGAGCATTCACAGCTCAGAATGCGCGTGATTGGGTTCCATACCGGCTGTGACAGTTGACCGGTGAAACGGCGAACCTCTGACGTAGCGCCCTGGCTCGTGCTGATGTAGTCGATCGTCACGGCCTTGCCGGTCCAGTCAGTCGGAACCACTGGCCCTGACGCCACGAACAGGTCGAAACCCGCAACGCCTGCCGCGCCCTCCTCCCGATCTACCGTGACCGTACCAGTCAGAATGGCAGTCTGGTTGACGCCGCCAACCGTCACACGCAGCGCCCACACAAAGGACTGACCGCGAACAATGTATTCAGGCTCTGCAGCTTGCCCAGCTACGCCATTCAGCGGCGAGGCGTTGAGTGGCGCGGAGTTGAGCATTTAGGTTTCTTCCCAGGTGATTGACCAGCTGTGCGAGCCCGTTCCGTTGTCCTGCGACTCGGAGGGGCGTTTTGCTTTCACGCTGTAAATGGGCATCCAGCAGACCCGATAGCCAGAGGCGCCCGGTACTGCGGTGAGTGTGGCCACGCCATCGGTGACCGAGCAGGCCGCATCGATCCACAGCTCGCCGACAAGGGCCATGCCCCACGGCGCAACGTCCGGTCTTGGTGTGCTGGTGAGCGTGTAGCTGAGCCCAGTACCCGATACGCTTTTGACCTTGGTCGAGCGCAGTTCCAACGGTTGCGAGTAGTCCAGCCCGTCCAGCCCTGGCGGCATCCAGCCGTTACCGGAGATCGAGCCTGACATGCGCTCCCAATGGGTCATCGACACCAGCGCGCCGCCACTGAGCCGCACAGATGATTCGCCGCCGATGGGCTCCTCGCTCAAAACCGGGGCGCCAGCGTGCAGCACGACCGGCAAGCCGCCGAGCATGATGTTTGTCATGGGTATCTCCGGTTAGCGTTTGGTGCGGCCGAACTTGCGCGCGGCCATGCGGATCTGATCGGTCTGCCCTGGATCTGTGAACACTTGGAACGTCTCGCCGCCCAAGTTGATGTCCAGCGAGCCGAGGTTGCGCGGTGACGTGTCCAGACTAGAAATGGTCTCGACGGCCCCCCCTTCGGCAAAGCGCTGAACCGGAAGTCCGTGATTAATCAGGTCTAAATATCCCTTGCCAAGCTTGCGCACCGCAGCCGCCCGAATGACGTACTCGCCATTGGAGAGCAGCGCCGGGATGCTATCGCTGGTTCCGCTGCCCGGGCCGCTGATGTAACCGCCTGTGGCGAAGCCTTGCGGCGCCGGCCCGGGGTCTTGCAGGGTGTATGGCTGGCTGAAGTCGCCACCAGTCACCTGAACCGGAATAACCAGCTGCTGCCCAAGCTGAGCGGCAAGCGCCTCGATCTGAGAGCGCACACCGTTCAATGACGCCTCGTCCAGCTTGAAGCTGATCGGCGAGTTCTTCAGTTTTTCCGCCTGCTCAGCAAGGGAGGCCATTTCCTGCTTGATCGAGGCGATCTTCTCGTTCGCCCGGCTCTGCTCGATATCGTTCGCAGCTAGTTCAATGTCCTGCAGTTCACCAATGAAACCGGTGAAGCCATAGGTGTTCTCGCCTGCCGCCTGCAGATCCTGAAGCATCTTCAGAGCGGCCTGCGCTTGCGCCTGCGCCCCGGCAACGTCACCAGCCTGCAATGCCTGCCGTGCTCCGACCTTCAGCGACTCAGCAGCACCATAGGACGCCTCGCCGCTATCGTTCATGCCGGCAAGGGCTTCGCGGTAGCGTTCTTCAATCTTTAGGCGATCAGCGCGAACTTTCTCTAGGTCGCGGCTGGCCGCTTTCTCTGCCGATACGAGTGCCTTTGCGCCTTTCTTGGCATCGGCTACTAGCTTGTCTTGCAGGGTCTTCAGCTCGCCAATGTATTTGGCGCGCTGGTCAACCTCGGCCTGCCTGGCGTCTTCAGAAACCTTTGCCGCCTGATCAGCAGCCGACTTCATGTCAGACGTGATGCCGGTTTGCACTTCGATAAGCTGCTGGCGGTACGCTTTCCACTCGGCCAAAGACTTATTGATAGCCTCGTCGCTCATGTAAATATCGAGAACGCCGATGCCATCTGCTGCCGCCTGTAAATACTCGATCTCTTTGTTAGCGCGGTCGATTTCTGCGACGTTATTGCTGAGGCTTGCCGCCACGTAACCGAGATCTTGGGCAAAGCTGACAAAGCCCGCCCCAGCCTTGATTGCGGCTTCAGCCACACGCACTAGCGCCGTTGCGAGAGTTGCCAGGTTGTCCCTTATCTGCGGATCTGAGATTGTTTCGCCGATGGTCTGGATTGCTTCAATTAGCGGTCCGGTATCAGCCTGCCCAATTGCCTCGTTCCATTTATCAGAAAGCTCAGTCATGGCGCCGCCAACCGTCTGCGGTAATGACTTGGCTTCCGTGCGCAGAACGTCAAGCTGCCCGACCAGCGCATCAGTTACAACGCTAGCAGTCAGTTGACCCTGCGCCGCCATTTCCTTGAGCGCGCCGACAGGAACGCCTATCGAATCGGCCAGGGCCTGCATTAAGCGTGGGGCTTGCTCGGCTACGCTGTTGAACTCATCGCCTCGCAGCGCACCAGAGCCGAGTGCCTGAGCGAACTGAATTACGCCGTTCTCGGCTTCCTGTGCACTGGCACCGGACACCCGGAAAGACGTTGCGACAGCCTCAGTTACCTTGAGGATATCGGACTGGCTGCGGCCTGCCTCTTTCAGCGGGCGACTGATCCGCCCGTACAGGGTGGCCAGCGATTCAAGTGGCGTCTGCGTGGCGGCGGCGATCTTGCGCAGCTCGGTCTGCGCGGTGTTGAATTCTTCCTGCGAGCCGGTCGCTAGTTTCAGACGGGCATTCATTAGGCTGTAAGAGTCGGCCGCATTCGCGATGCCGCGTAGCGCGCCAGTCAGGGTTGAAACGGAAAACGCTGCGACGATGGCCTTGCCAGCCGTGGCAAGCTTCTTGTTCATCGACTCAAGCTGGCCGTTCACCTCGTCGAATGTGCGCTTGGTGTTGTTCTTCCCGTCGATGACCAACTGTGTTTTAACGGTAGCCATCAGCAGAAATCCTTCATCAAGCGTTTGAAATCGTCGGGCTTTACATTTGCCGCACGCGCAGCAATGAGCGCGACCAGGTTTGAGGCGCGGTCTTCTTTGTCGATGGCAGCCAGGAAGGTTTCAATCTGCTGCAGGCTGTAGTCCTGCACGTCGGCCAGGTTGTGGCCCGCCCCGATCAGGCGTTGGACGACGGAGCCCCACTCAGCGCCCTTACCATCACCGGCAGGGCTTCGCCGAAAAAACTTGAATTGACCCGTATAACCTCGGCCAAAAGCTGAACCGATACAGTTGCCGGGAGGCGCCATAGCTGCCAGCGGTTGAGCGTGGTCGTAGCCAGCAGGATCTGGCGCAGCTCTGCGCTGTGCTTCTCGGCATAGCGGTTGATCTGCTGAATCCCTGCCTGACTGAACAGCTCGACCAGTGCGCCGGCCGACTTGCCGTAACGCTCGAAGTGACGCAGCTTCACAGGCAGGATTTGCACGTCGCGGCCCATCACCTCGACCGTCACCGGCTCAGGAAACAGGATGGATAGCTCGGACATGGGGTTTTCCTTTGGGCAATAAAAAACCCGCCGAAGCGGGTCTTGTGTGATTCGTTGATCTATGGCCTATGGCCTGACTGGTAACCACCACGGACGCAGCCATTACGGTCAAACGCGACGCTGGTAGCGCGAACGTACTTATCCTTAAAATAGGTGTTCACCCCTGCGCCGCGCACGTTGGTGTCGTCATCGGCCTTGCCGTGAATGCTTTCAACATCCTTACGCGACATGCCCGGAACCACCTCGCCACGAACCTTAGCGGTACGCAGGTCGCGTTCTGAAAGCCCACTGTCACAGCCGGCTCGCTGAGAGCTTCCTCCAACTACTGCCACGCCGTTTCTAGGCGCTGCTGATGGAGCAGTCGGCGCCGCATATGAACGCTCGGAAGGCTCAGCCATCTGCACGGGAGCACTTGAACCGCTAGGCGCCGCGTTGTGCGCACTCAGCACGTCTTCAAGCCCGCTATTACGCGGACAGTTGGCGTTCTTGGTAAACGTGACCTTTCCGGCCTCGTCTACGCATTTGAATATGGTGGCAGCGCTCGCCTGCGATGAAAGCAGCAGAGCCGCCAGGATAAAGCCGGAACGACGCATAAGGTTCCCTCCCGTTGGATGGGAGGGAATCTATCACAGGATTAAGCTGCCGCAGTATCCATGTCGATCTTGAAGAACTGCGACAGACCAGCGGTGACGATGCTGGTGTCGATCAGTACCTCGCCAGTGATCTCCAGCGCGCCGAACTCGTCACCGATGAAGCCCAAGCCCTGCGCGGCGCCGATCTTGGCGCGATGCACAGTCACGGTCACGGTGCGGCCTGTTGCCGCCTCGTTCACACCAGCGAATGTCATCAGGAAGGTCTGCGCGCCAGTGGTCAGCGCTTCGATGGTGGCGGTGTTGTTTACGCCGTCCGCAGTCACGGTGCCGAACAGAACCATCGCCAGGTTTTCCGGGCTCAGGTCGTGCAATGTAGCCGTGAACTCGACCGACTCGATGCGGTTCACCTGGGCATAGGTGCCGCCACCAGCTGTCCGGTAGTTCGGCAGCTTGATGATGTTTTCGTTGATGTTGAAGTTGAGCGCGGAAACGTTGCCCACGTCGACGGCAGTGCCGCCACCTTCAGGCGTGAGGCTTACGATGCCCTTGCCCATGTATGCATAGTTGGCCATGCGAGTTTTCTCCAGATGAAAAAAAACCCGCGCGTGGCGGGCTTGGAATTTGTGTTGGCGCTATGGCCGGATGTTGATTGCAAGCTGGATCGGGACCATCACGCTTGCGGACGACTCACCGTTGCCGGGCGGGTAATGCTCGGATGTTGAAATCGACACGCTTGCGGTTCCGCGCGGCATCCACTCGACCGGACGCCCCTTGCCTGTGATGAGGCAGCGGATTAGGTCAAGCTCAATGTCTTCCAGCGCTGAGTCGTAGTCGTCGACACCAGCATTCACCGCGCCGATGACGTAGAACGCCGGAGCCAGGGTGATGACGCCCGGCCCTTCGACCGGATCGCCGCCTTTTGCGCGCTGCAGGCAGATCAGCGGGAAGCCGACGTCTTCCTTCGCCAGAACCTCAGCAAACCAGCCCGTTTTCACGTTCTGGCCTGCGTTGGTGCGGTAGCCGTTGGCGACCGTGATCGTCTGCAGGCGGGCCTCAAGAGCCAGCCGCGCTTCGGTAAGGATGTTCATCGGGACTCCATGCAAGCAGCGGTGACGAAGTAGCCGTCATCCGAAACAACCTCCTCGACCATGAAGCGGCAACCCTCGAACGCGAAGATTGCGCCTCGCGGCGAGGTGTCGAGCTGGGATTTCAGCCAGGTAAAGCCGGTGCTCTCGGAGCGAAACAGCCCTTCCGGGCCGTTCTGCACCATGTTGCGCTCGACCATGACGGTGACGGTCTTCGGCGGCTGGCCAGTGACAAGGTATTGCGCGCAGCCGTCGTTCAGCTTGGCTAGAACTCTCCGGTCCATGCGGTCCCGTATCGCTGACCAGCCCACGAATTACGCCGTTACCGGATGGCCCAGCGAGCCGTTGAGGCGCACGCGGCCAGTTGCGGAAGGGTTGGCCGCATCAGCCACAGCCACGCCGACCAGATAGTTGCCAGTGCCGGCAACGTTGGTCAGCAGACCGCTCGCAGCGATTGCGTAGACGGGCTGGCCAACCTGCCAGGCTTGAGCGCTGGTCTTGGGCAGATCGAATACGCCGGAGGTCTTGACCTCGACCTCCACGCCGATAGCGGCATCAGTGGACGCAACGCCGACCAGGCTGTTCGCGCGGACCAGTTGACCGGATGTGATGGCGGCGGCTGCCACGATGGTGACCATGTCGCCGTGTTGAATGAAGTTCTTCATTGTTCCCTCCTCGGGATACAGAAAGCAGAGAGGGCGCCACACTGGGCACCCCTGTCAGGTCACGGCGAGTTAGGCGCCAGCGTTCTTGTAGGCGCCGCGGTAATCGATCCATGCAGCACCGAAGACCAGGCGAGCCTTGATCTCCATGCCGTCGACTTCGAAGCCTTCGCGGGTTTCGGTGAACACGCCCTGCTCGCCTTCGAGGTAGGCATATTCGAAGGTATCGACCAGGCCAGGCGCGGAGAACAAGTACCACTGGTTACCAGTGATGCGAGCGTCAACGATGACCTGCAGCGAAGCGTTGCGGCTGTCGTTGATGTCGGCGTTCTTGGCCGGCACGTAGTTGGAGCTGGTGAACTGGTACGCCTCCAGCTCCTTGTCCGGGCCTACAACGAGGTATTCCGGACCGAGGTTGAGGAAGTGACCGGCCTTCGACTTCTGCTTGCGCATTGCGGCGCGGGCAGCGGCGAGGGTTGTGGTGTTGATCGCGCCACCGCTGGCCGACACGTTGCCGTGTGCGGTGCTGTAGACGGTCTCGCCATCGATGAAGGTCGGGTTACCCAGCAACAGGTTCCACACGACGTCCGATTCGGTCTGCGCGGCAGCAGCGCCCAGCGCCTGCGGAATGCGGGTCATGGCCGACAGGTCGTCGTTCACGATGGCTTCCCAGGTGATGGCGATGATCTTGCCGAACTTGCCGACCTTCAGCGGGGCGCCTTCTTCGCTCAGTGTGCCGTACTTGTATTCGCCGTGCTCGTTGACCTTCTCCAGGGCAGCGATGTCACCCAGCGCCACGCGGCTGACTTCGCGGAAGTCGGACACGGTGCTCTGACGACCCAGCGGACGCCAGGTCTGCGGAGCCAGCGCGTAGGAATCGCGCAGGGTGCGGTTGACGGTCGAGCCCAACAGGATTGGGAAGTCGGAAGTGCTGTGCATGCCAGCGGCACGAACGGCGGTACGGTCGCAGCCCAAGGCGGCGCGTGCGATTTCCTGCGGGGTCATGCCGCGAGCGTTGCCGCCAGCCATTTCGACCGACTCACGAGCCATGTCGATCAGGCGCATGCCGCGGAACTCGCGCGCAGCATCTTCCAGCCGGACCTTCGGATTGCAGCGCACTTCCAGAGCGTTCTGCATGGCGGCGCGCTTGGCGCTCAGGACGGCCTGATCAGCGCCGGAAGTGACGATGGTCGGCTGGCTGTTGCGGCTTTCCGGTTGGCCGGCATTCTGGCGTTCGGCCAGCTTGTCGATCATCGCGGAGCTCGCTTGTGCGACTTCCACGCCACGGCTGATCAGGTCTTCAGCGACGTCATCACCCAGGCCTACCTTCTTGGCCATGGAACGGATGGCGCTGCAGCGCTGACGCTCGGCGACAGTTGCCTCGTTGCGAATGTCGGCCTGGCGTTGCTCATCGGCCGCGCGGTTTTCGTCGGTCATTTCGTTTTCCTCTTGGGTTTCAGTGGCCACGGCGGCCGGTTGCTCGGGGGCCTGTTCGGCTTCCCGGATTTCGAATTGCGTGTTGAAGCGTTGGCCGGCGTAATCGGCCGGGGTCTTGGCGCTGCGGACCTTGGCGCCGTCGTCGAAGCCAATCGGGACGACGGACAACTCCATCGGCTCCCAGTCAATAGCCCGGTACGTCGGCAGCTTGTCGTCGTCTTCTTCAACGACTTCGTAGCGGTGAACGGCGTAGCCCACGGAGATGTTCCGCAGAATGCCGTCCTTCACGTCGCGGAATATCGCGTCGGCGTCTTCGCGCTGGCTAAACCGGACCACTGCGCGACCTTCGCCGCCCTCGATCCAAGCCCGCTCGACCACGCCAACTACCGCGCTCAGGTCATGGCTGTTGTGAGCAGCAAGGAACGGCGCCCCGCTGTTCAGGCGATCCATACGAACCGCCGTTTCGCTCACTTCCAACTCTTCCATGTAGCTGCCGACGTCCCAGGACCAGCGGCGCCCTTTGGCTCCGGTCGTCCAAGTCAATTCGGCAGTACGCTGCTCGATATCAACAGAGCCGGGCCTTACGGCAGCGCGCAGGCTGAGCATCGGCGTCTCAAGCGTCTTGATCGTCGCTTCCGTCATCGTTGGTGCTCTCGGTTGTGGTGGATGGCTGAGCGTTTTGCTGCCCAGCCCCGGAGACCTTGCGGGCGTCGTAATCGAACACCAGCCCGGCCTTGTCTACCTTGTCGAAGTGGGTTGCGAACCGGTCCAGAACCTCGTCCGGGTCGGTGTATCCCATCTCGCGCAGGGCATCGTCTGGCGTCAGCAGCCCAAGCCGCATGCGATCCTTGATCACCGATACCTCGGCGCTCGGATCAACCATGTCGCGGCGCGGCGGAACCCATTCGGACCCTGCCTCCTCGAGCACTCCGCCTGTTGTCAGTGCCTGCGCCTCCATGAACCAGCGCCAGACCTGTTCGCACAGCTGCGGAATCATCATTCGCCACTGCCAGACGTCGACGCGCCGGGCAAAGTGCAGCCAGCCCATGCGGCCGCTCGAAAAGTTCACGCCTTTCAGGTCGCCGGTTAGCAGTTCGTAGGGAATGCCCAGCCCGACGGACACCGCATGCAGCGCCTGCCAGGAATAGGTGCTGTAACCGTTGAAGGTCGGCGGAGTGCCGAACTTGACGTCTTCGCCCATCGATAGGCGCTGAATCAGGCCGGGCTCTACCCGGTCAATCAGCGGATGTTTCGTGGTTCCAGATACGCCGTCGCCTTCGGTGACGAACGCAGCGAAGCAGGCGGCAATCTTGGCCTGCTCCATCACCGCATCTTCCATCTCGTCGAAGTTGCGCATGCGCTGCATGACAGGCGCGAGCCAGGTGTAGCCGCGAGCCTGCCCAGGCCGGCGAGGCATGAAGATGTGCAAGACGTCCTCAGCCGGCACACGGCGCGAAGTCATCGACACGAGGCCGGCTACTGCGCCGGGGTGCTCATCGAACAGCCAGTAGGCCGCCCTGCGCCCCAGTGCGTCGAACTCGATACCTTGAATGATCTGGTTGCCGCCGTTCTTGCCGACCTTCATCTCGTCGAGGAAGTCAGGCTCGATAACCTGTAGCTGCATCGGCACCGGCAATCCGTCGGAGCTGAAGCGGCGGCGCCGGCGAATCAGGCACTCGCCCGCCTCGGCCACCGTCTCCATGACCTTGTGCTGCAGGCCGTAGAAGTTCTCCAGCCCGTCAGCATCGCAGGCCGTGGTTTCGCCCCACTGAGCCCACAAGGCCGACAGTTTCTTGTTGGCTCGCGTGCTTTTGGCTTTTGGCCGCGGCACGATGCCAGCCCCGATCACGTTGTCCGCGATCCCGGTGATGGCTCGCTCTGCGTAAGGGTTGTTCCGGCGCATGTCGCGAGCCCGGTTGCGCAGCCTGGCGAGTGCCGGGCCGTTCTCCGCGTTCGCGTCAGTGCCAGAGGCGCGCCAGCCTTCATTCCTTCGGCCGCCTGCCGCACCTTCGAACCGGCGCGTGATCATGTCAGTCGCCAGTTCTGCCTTAGCTTTCTTCAGGCGCAACTCGGCGCGTCTCGCGGCTCGGCCGGGAAACCAATCGTCGAACTTGCCCATGTCAGTAACCTTTAGAGAAGGATGCGAAGCTGCGACCGCGACATGCGTCGTTGCCGGGTTGCTCGAGATCGCCTTCCATCAGGCGAAGCGTGCGGATCATTTCGTCAAGCGACCGGTAGGTGACGCTGCGGTCGGCGTAGCGCACCATCAGTTCACCGCCTGCGATGGCTTCCTTCAGCGTGTTGTATTGCTCGAGAGTGAAAGCCATCACTTTCTCCAGTAGGACGACTGCACCCGCGGGCGCTCGTCGTTCGGTTGTGTTTCAGGGCTGCTTGGGTCGATGGCGTCAAGGTTCAGGCCGAACCGCTGCTCACTGATGCGAAGCGCGGCAGTGGCATACACGAAGCAGTCCAGCGCTTCGTTGCGCCTGCCGTTCGCATCCCACCGATAAACCCGCTGTCCGCCAGTGATCTTCAGTCGCTTGGTTTCAGCCGTGAGCTGCTTCAGCTCCGACTCATCGCAAATGTCGTCATTGGCCGGGAAGTGGATCGCGCCTGGCTGCATGTCTCCTGCCTGGCTGCGCGCGGTATCGACGCCGAGGCGCAAGCGGCTGTAGATCAGCTCCTTGGCGTTGTCGGTGCCGACCTCGGTCAGGTAAACGCCCGCCTTGCTGCGCGTGCGCGGCATGTTGGCGATTGGCTTTCCGTAGATGTTGGCGCCGCGGATCGGTATCACCCACGTCACGCCGTGCTTACGGCTTTCGGCGTATACCTCGTCGGTGTAGTGACCGCCTGAGTCCCAGCACCAACGGTCAACCTTCAAGGTCAGCCCGTCAGGGCGCGTGAACTGCCGATGCAGCTCTAGCCCTACCTTGCGGCGAAGCTCTTCGCTGGCCGGGTCGCCATGCAGGATGAAGCGATGGACGAGCCAGCACTCTTCGCCAGCGCCAAACGCCCACACACGGCCTTCGTAGCGGTCGTCCTGCGTGTCGATGCCGCCCATGAGCGCAACGGCTCGAGCAGGCAGCTGCGGGTACACCTCACGGCGCCCGTAAAGCGTCTCCCACTCGACCTTGTCACCCTCGTCTTCGTCGAACGTCTCGCCAAGCGTGGTGTTGATGAAGGTCTTGAGCTTGTTTCGGTCGTCCTTCGCCTTGTAGAAGTCGAGAACTACGCGCCCCCAGGTCGTGAACGGGCTGTAGGCCGTCCAGATATGGAAGGTCAGCGAGTCGGGCGTGGGTATTACGTCGCCGTCAGCGTTGAAATAGTCGAGCCCGTCGCGGGTCCAGATGCCGGTTTTCTCGCAGATCCAGCGGCCTTTGCCGTGCTGGTCCTGCATTTCGTGCTGCTGAACAACGCAACCGTTGTGTTCGCAGACGTACCAGGCATTGACCGGGCTTTCCGGGTCCCACTTGATGCCGAAGGAACAATCCTTGCCGCCCCACTTCAGGAACTGCTCAGCCTGGCAGTGAGGGCATGGCACGTTGAGCCGGAACAGGTGCGGCGATTCGCTTGCCGCTGCCTCGATCTGGCAGGTGCCTTTGATCTTTGGGGTAGAGCCTCGTATCGACTTCGGGAAGGTTGAACCCTCAATCCGCTTGTCGCCAAGGAATGTCGGGCTGCCTTCCTTCTCGACGTCAGGCTCGAATGCGGCCAATTCGTCATAGATGATGGTGTCGACCGACTTCTCGCGGTAGTTCTTCGCCGCCGCGCCACCAAGGCACCAGAGCTGCTTGCTGTGGCTGAATCGCTTGGTGTCCAGCGTGTTGTCGCGGTGCTTCTTTCCGTACCAGGGCGCTAGCGCGTAGATGCTCGGCACGTCGCGGATCATCGTCTCGACGTGGGCTTTCATGAAGCCGGCCGCTGCGCCATCGGTAGGCAGCAGTAGCAGGATGTTCCGGCGCTTGTGCTCAATCTGATAGGCCGAGGCCGCCAGCAGCATCTTGGAGTATCCGACACGCGCCGACTTGATCACGTTAACGGTGCGGATCTCGTCATTGCCCATCGCGTTTAGGATGGCAATCTGAAACGGCAGCGTTTCCCAGCGGCCCTCCTGATAGGACGACTCGCTGGACAGGTAGAAGTTTTCATCTGCCCATTCGACGGGCGTCATTGGCACCGGGCGCGACAGCGGAACCAGGCCGAGACGAATAGCCCCGGCCAGTTCGTCAATCTGTGGCGTCGATAAATTCATTGAGCAGTCCAGGCAGGCGGTCATCTAGGGTCGCCGCCCGGTTGCGTGCCTTGGCCAGCTCGCGCTGTACCGATTCGATATGCCGGACCTCTAGGTCTGGATGGCGACGTTTCAACGTGAGTGGCAGCGTGTCGAGGATTGACCCGATCTCTGCGGACAGGCGCGACAGCACGAACGTCGCAAACTCTGTCGGCACCGACTTGCGCTTGGTGATGTCGTTCTTCAGTTCCTGGCCTTCAGCCTGGGCCGCGGTCAGGCGAAGGCGCTCGACCTCTAGGCGCTTGGCTGTGTCGCCGTCATCGTCTTCATCGCTTGGCGGTTCCGGCCGGACTTGGCCGCTCCCGATCCCGCGCAAATATCGGATATATGCCAATCGGCAGGCGTCAACATCCAGTCCGCCAGCACCCTTGGAGCTAGGCAGGACGCCGTCTGTGAGCAGGTTGCGGACTTGCCGGTCGCTCAGATCGAGGTGCGCTGCGACTTCGACTTGAGTTGCCATGCGTGTCCATCCCGGAACCGGAAGCGGTCCAGCCAGAAAAAGTTCGTATGAAGTTAAAGGGCGCGGCGCGAATTACCCGCAGTGGGCCACCCCCTCAGGAGGACCCAATGCCACCCCCTCTAGGCAGGTTTGCACCGTACTGGTGCGGCTAGCGGGCCATCAGCGTGGCTTTCTGGAACGCATCAGCGAACTCTGCATCGAAGTTCGCCTTCACGATGTTCTCTGCGATCTTGAAGAAGGGGACGCGCACCCTATAGCTAGGCGCACTGGTGAAGATGAAGACAGGACGCACGCCGTAGCCCTTACCGAACCGCTTGCGCTCCCATATGCCAGCCTCTCCATCTACCTCGCCAGCGAAGTACTTGCTGGCTCTGGTCTTCTTGCCTACTGGCGCTGCCTTGTTCGGGTCAACCGCCTTGAGCACACGTCGAGCGAATGAACCTTTGACGTTGCCGCTCTGGTCTAGGTACGCCTTGTTGGGCATAGCGTACTGGCCCGGTTTCATCAGCCCCTTGGCTATCAGTGCCTTCTCGAATCGCTTAGGCCTTCGAGTTGACCCGTATATGGATGCCTTCAGGTACTTCTCAGCAGGTACGCCGGCGCCCTGATCCTTCACCCCAACAATGGACTGGAGGGTCGTCTTGTTGGCAGGCCTGACGAACAGGCTATTCAGCGTGCTCTTAGTGGGCCTATCGAACCGCTTTGCCATCACCTTGTACTCACCCTTCTCCACCATCTTGGCGAGAGTGGTTAGCGTGAGGGCCAGCGCAAATGGCACCTGTTTAGCGCTTGCCTCTAGCTTGTCCTGTGCCTCTTTGAGGCCGGGCGTTCTGATAGTGATCATTCCACTCCCTCCTCCCACATCTCCAGGCCTCACAGATGAGCAGGCCACATAGGCAGGCTATTAGGTAGGCAGATAGGAGGTAGGCGTGAGCGCGTCTCATGATGGCAATACCGCCTGTACCGGAACGAACATACCCAGCACAGCCGCTCGCCCTTCCTCAGTGCTCAGCATCTGCTTTGCCCACTCTCGCGCCTCAACCATCTCTTCAGGATGGTCGCGCTCGAGTTGTGCCCCAAGCTCGTCGAAGTCAGTGTTCGCCATCTCCAGTCACCTTCGGTTGAGGGATGTTCCGAGCAATCGCAGCAGCCATACCCAGCACCATGTTCATGCTGGCCCACAGGATCGGACTGATATGCCCGTCGAACGCTACCCATGCACCGGCTGCTGCGTTAAGCGCTGCGGTCAGGATGGCGAACTGCACACTGGTGAGGCGCCAGGATTTGCGCCATTCAGGGATAAGGTTCATGAGCCGAACCCCTTAGCCACGAACGGCCATAGCTTGTCGAACACTGCCACCAGCACCACACCGGCACCGATGCCGTAGGTGAGCTTGGTACTCAACGTGTCGACCTTCCCTGCTACCTCGTCCTGGCTCTCTCCGATTGCGGTGAGCTGGCGGGTCATGTGCTCGAACTGCTGCTCAAGCTTGGTCAGGCGATTGGGCGATTGCGCATGGTCGCGGTCGAATCGATCAAGGCGGTGCCGGGTTACGGCTGCCTCTTGCTCCAAGGCACCGACTCGCTCATGCACTGTTCTGCCCTCATGGCTGTCGGTCATAGTGGAGTCTCGTGAATAAGTCCGGCCTCACACGCAGCAGCCATCCGCCTGAGGGCAAAGAGGCAGGCATGGGGCCGGAAACAAGAAAGCCCCGACACATGGCCGAGGCTTGTAATGAAAATCCGCGCGATTTGTGCATGCAGGCAGAGGCATGGCGGATGTGTTGAATTGGTGCGCTGGGTAGGTGAGCCCTGATCTGACCGTTCGCGCATAACGACGAAGCCCCGACCAGATTGCTCTGAGCCGGGGCTTCATGTGTTCAGTGTCATTCCTTAACGCGTAAATCGGTCAGGATGGCTTACTTTAGGCTCATTGGCTTACTAAATGCAATAGGAGATTGCAAATATCTTCGCGCTCGTGAGGATTCCTACCAATCAAGCCGCCTGATCAGCAAGAATCCCCTCGGCCGCGAGGATTTCATGAGCCTCTACCAACGCCAGATCCACCTGCCGCTCCAAATCCCGGCGAATGTCACGGCGCCACCGCTCCAGCGTCTTCTGCGGGCGGCCGTCTTCATCCCAGTTATCCAGCACGTACCAGCTAGCCGGCAGCACATTGGTCGAGCGCTTGCCATCGATACCAGGCAGCTTCGGGAATGCCCAGGTAGCAGTCGCGCATTCCACGAACCGCTTCGGCGCTGGTGACTTCACGCGGCCTGCAACAGCCATCATTGAGGCGTGTTTGCGGTCAAGGTGCGTGCTGTACTTCGATGTCAGTGCATCCCATAGGTGAGCCGGAAGAGCTTTGTGGAGACGCCCGTGCACCCAACAGTCCGTGAGGAACGCCTCTTCCTTGCCGCAGATGGCGCCCGGCACCCGAGCTGCTTGAACCTTAGGCTCGAAGTCCACGCCCCCCGCGCTGTTGATGACCTCGGACGCCAGGGCGCGCACTACTGCGGAAACCACGTTCTGGTACATCATGCTGCTTCTCCCTTCACCATGTCCGGGTTCACTGTGTGTCGCGCCACTTCGCCGTACTGCTCGTCCAGCACAATGCACTTCATGTCGCGGGGCGCTCGGTAGCCTCCCCAGCTCGCGTAGGCGTCTTTTGCGGCCAGCGTGCGTAATGATTCGACTGTGACGCCCGGATAGTCCTTGAGGCTCTGGTGATGGACATGACCGATCCACCAGTACCGGTGCGTGGTCTGGCCCCAGTCTTCGGCGCGATCTGCGGCCATGACGCCAGCCAGGCGGTCAGCCTTGCAGCTGTGGCCGTGGTGACAGCCGACCAATACCTTGCCGTGACGGAAGTACATGAAGCCGGCCGGGCTGGTGTCCACAGTGACGCGGGGTTCGTTGCGATACATGCCGGCGAGGGAATGCGAAAGCCACATCGCGCCGGTGTCGTCGTGGTTGCCGATCACGTTGATGACGTGGACCTTGCCGTGCTTGGTAAGCGCAGACTCGATGCACTGGAGCATGATCTTGATACCGACGCCGACCATCTTGGCGTACCGGCCATCCATATCGAGACTATGTTTTGACCGACTCGTCTGGCCTTCCATGTTGTCGGCATGGAACCAGTCTCCGAGGTTGATGATGGTTGCCTTCTCACACGGCGGGGAATGCTCAACCAGGCGAGCCATGGCACCGCACTGGACGCGCTCAGCGATCTCTAGGTTCCAGTCTTCGCCCGTTTCCTCTGGCCAACTGAGCATTCCGACGTGCAGATCGCCAATTGGGTAGCAGGCCATGAGCCGATTGTTCAGGCTATGCGGCTCAGTAGTGCGCGCAGGCAGAACGGGAAGCTCGCCCAGCATCGCCTTGACGGCCTCCTGCATGAACTGCAGCTGACGCTCTGCATCCGGCGAGTATCGAGCCCATGTGTTCGTGACTTCGCCCTTCTCGTTGCGCTGTACTGTCACCTTGCCCATGGCGAACGCTTCGGGCGCCTGGACGGTCAGGCCGTGCTCGGGAGCAATCCCGACCTTTGCCAGTCGCGCCTTGTGAGCTGCCACCCGCCGAGGATGCAGGCCCAGGATCTCGGCCGCAGCAGTAACGGTGCGCCCCGTCAGCGCCGCTATAATTGTGTCGTCGTCGTGCTTGCGTGCGGCCATTAGGCTGTCCTCTTCGATGCTCTGTATGAGCGTGACCACTCAATCTGGCAGGTCCTGCACGCCCTCCACCCCAGTTTCCTGACGTAGACATTGTCCTCAGTGAGCGGGTGACCCTTGGCACAATGAGTCTTTGCCTTGTTCTCCTGCGCAAAGCCGCTGGCATCCTCACAATTTTCATTGTGGGTAACCGCTCGCAGGTGGCGCGGATTAACGCAGTCCCTCTGCTTGCAGAGATGGTCTATTTCTTTTTCCGGATATGGCGGAAGCTCGCCAACATGCAACTCCCACGAAGCGCGGTGGGCGGCCATCGTCTTCCGGTTCATTACAAATCGCCCATATCCGTCTCTGTCTTTTCCGGCCTGCCAGATCCAGCATGGAGATACATAACCTCGATCTTCCTGGCGGTACTTCTCGTGAAATCTCTTCACGCGCACTCCCTCCCCTGCTGCATCAGAATTAGGATTGTCTCGATCGCGCGCCCGCTCTTGATCATGGCGGGGTCGCAGCGGTAGACGCGCCACCCAAGGCGGGCAGCGGCGTCGTATTTCTTGAGGTCGGCAGCGAAGCCGGCGCCGCGGGTGTGACGCCCGCCTGTCCAGCCACCACCCTCTACCTCGATCAGCAATCCATGCTCTAGCAGCGCGAAGTCGGCGCGCCAGTCCTGCAGCCCAGCCTTGGCCAGACGATCACGCAGGCCCTTTCCAGGCCCTCCACAAGCTTCAGCAGCGAACCGGTACTCTCGGATGGCTTCGATGCCTTCCGCGCGCAGGTGAAGCGCCAGAAGGTCTTCAGCCTGGCTCGCGGTGGATTTTCCCGATCCCGCACTTTTCTCCGGCTTGGGCGTGGTTTGGGCTGAGGCTTTACGGATCGGGAAAGTCATCTACTCCCCCTCGCCTTCGCTTCCAGCGCAGCGCGCACCATCTTGCGCAGCAGCGGGCTCATCCTCGACAGCTCGGCCGATACCCACTGGCGCCACTTCGGCAGCCCCATCGGCTTGCACCGGGCGCGCATCTTGTCCGCGATTGCGAGGGCAAGCGCTTCCGCATTGGCCTTGGCAGTCAGGCCTTCCGCTGTTAATCCACGCTTCGCCGCAGAGGAAGTCATCGTTTCGCGCCCAGGTCATTTGTACGCACTCCCAGGCTGGCCCGGCTCATTGCTGCCACTGCACTCGTTGCGATGGTCGTTGGCCTTGGGGCAGCGCTTGTTTCCGCAGGTCGGGCAGAGAATCATCTTCCACGCCTTCTTCAGCCCCCTCTCCTCGATGCAGCGATGGCACTCGCACTGCTCCGGCGCAAAGCTCATGTGCTTCTCTGTCTCGAACGACACGTCTACGCCGGCAACGGTGCGAGGGTCGTTGAAGCCCTTCTGCTCATCCGTGCGGTAATCCAGGGTGTTCTGCTGGCCAAATTGCGCTTCTTGCACATTGCCCAGGTGCGCGAGCAGGCGCTCCAGATACCATCGGGCCTTCTTCACGTCCTCGATGCCGTTCTTGGCCTCGTAGCGCCAGAGGTACTTGATGATGTTCGCGGTGCAGGCCGCTTCGATGCCGCGCTTGTCGACGGTGGCCGCTTCGATGGCGTCGATGCACTCAACCGAGCCGCGGGTGTAGTGGGTTGGGTTGATAGCGTCAGTCATTGCGGATTCCTTGTGGCTCTGTTGTTTGCGATCAGGGGTATCTGGCCGGGCGCAAGGTTCCACGCGAATGTCTCTTTGCATCCGGTGGCGCATTGGCGGGCGTTCAGGCTTGGCATATTGCTCATGGGCTCACCGCAGTCAGGGCAGGCGCGGCCGAGTGGGCAGTCGGTCATGCGGCTACCACTCCCTCACGAACCAGAATGTCGATCGTCCGCATAACGCCCTCGGCGTGAGCGAGTCGAATGTCTTCGCGTGTCATGCCTTCCGGCGCCTTGATACGGCCATCACATACGCCGTGGCAGTAGTCATCGGTCCATGCGCCCTGAAGGTTGTTCGGCTTGATACCCATGCCGCAGGTGCCAGCCAGGCGGTAATGCGCCAGGACGGTCGTTTCGGTGTTGTTGGGGCAGCCGGGCAAGCGAACCTGGCAATCGCGACCGCGGGCGGCCTTGGTGAGCTTGGTTTGCTTGCTCATGCCACCTCCCGGAACATATCCAGCTGCTCCTCACGAACAGGCCGCTCGATATCGCCATTGACCCAGGCGTCCCAGGTCTTGCGGTCGAATAGCTGGCCTTCGTAGTCGTGACCGCCGCAGGTGTTGCAGTAGGTGTGCGGGGTGCGCATACCTAGCGAAGTGGTGTTGGCTGAGTTGCAGAGGCGGCAGGTCATGCTGCGGCCTCCCACTGCTCTGGCATCTCGTCCTTGGGCTCGCGCCACTCGACACCCTTCTCGGCGCCGAACGAGTACATGAACTCAATGAGGTCACCCATCTCGGCTACGGTCATGCGGCGGGTCGATACGCCAAGCATCACGACGCCCCCGCCAATGCCGGCAGCCATGCGGATCTCTTGCCGGCACGCGGCGGTCATCAGGGCTTTCCAGTCTTCGGCGTCCAGGCGCTGCATAACGCCGTTTACGGGCCATTCGACCTGACGGGCTATGTCGGCCAGCATCGACCACAACTTTGCGTTCTGGAGCAGCGTGCGGCGGCTCTTGACCGGGCGCACGATGATCTCGACGGCTGATTCAGCGGACAGCTCGAAGGCGAACAGGTAAGCCAGCTTGAACACGTCGCGGACGCGGTTGCGCCCAGCGGTCCAGAAGTGGCGAGGCTTATGGATTACCTCACCCATGAGCAGCCTCCTCGAACAAATCGAACTGCGGTACCGGAGTCGCTAGGCGAATGGCCTCCTCATCGATACGCGCGCATGCGGTTTCAAAATGGGAGGGGTCAAGCTCGATGCCGATGAAGTTGCAGCCGCACCGAAGCGCAGCAACTCCGGTGGTACCGCTGCCCATGGTGTTGTCGAGCACGGTCATGCCCGGTACCGCGTAGGTGCGGATCAGGTATTCCATGAGCGCGACGGGCTTTTGCGTCGGGTGGTAGTTGCCGGACTGCTTGTCGCTTGAGAAGAACTGGACGCTGCGCGGGTACCGCTCGGTCGAGTCGTAATTCGTCAGGCTGATAGCCTTGCCGTAGCACTCGGAGTTGACCGTCTTTCGGCTTGCGGTCTTGCGCTCGTGCCCAGCAGTCATCTGCGGGTTGTAGGTTGGCTGCTTGCGGTAGAAGACCAGAGCCGACTCGTGAGCCCGCATTGGCTGCTTCTTGGCGTTCAGAAAGCCAGTGGCGTTGCCCTTCTCCCAGATCCATTCGTAGCGGAACAGGTCCGGGCGGCTCATCACCAGCATCGAGGTGAACGGCTGCGCGGCAGTGAGCACGATTGCAGCTTCCGGCTTGGCGACCCGCAGGTACTGCTCCCACAGCGCAGCCATCGGAATGACTTCATCCCAAGCGCATTGGGTTGTGCCGTACGGAAGGTCGGCCAGAATCAGATCCACGGTACCGGTCTCTATTTCTTTCATGCGCTCGAGGCAGTCACCGAGCATCAGGCGTACTTCGTTCATTTCCCCGCCCCCAATGCCTTAACCATTCCGTTCCAGCAGATTGCTATCCGACGAGAGTTCATGCGGCCACCTTCTGGCGCTTGGTGTGAATGAGGCGCACGAACTCAGCCGCGATGAACTCAGCGCGGCTTGCCTGGCCTTCGGTGTTTTGTGTTTTGGTGTTCAGCGGCGCATGGAGCAGGCGCTTGGTCAGTTCGAGCGTTTCGCGATCCATCCAGCGATTCAGCATCTCGGAAACCAGTTCGCCAGCCATGCGGGTACCGTCGAAGTACTCGATGCTGCGCGACTGCAGAACACGTGCGTATTCGCGGTCGCCGTAGAACTTGCGAACCAGGTTGCAAACCTCGGTCATGCTCATCGTTACCGCGCCGGCCGGGGCGAAGTAGGCGAGCGTGCCTTGGTACCAGCTGTTTCCTCGGTAATGTTTGCCGCCATGCGCAAACACAACCGGGCATCCTGTCTTGGCCTCGACATCCGCCGCCTTTTCGATCTCCTTCGTGTCCGGGCATGGCCCTTTCACTTCGAGATACATGCCGCACGCCGGCAGGTAGAAGTCAGGCAGATACCAACCGTGGCGGGTTTCGATGACTCGCGGCTCGTAGACCCAGCGCACGCGAAGGGCATCCATGAACTTGGCCCAGATGGTTTCCGAGTGAGAACGCATCTCGTAGCCGGCGTAGGGGAAAATGGTCTGGTCCATTAGCCTCTCCCCATCATCGAGCGGAGATTCTTGGCTGGAGCTGGTTTGCTCTGCTGCTCGTAGTCCGCCTCCTGCTGCTGAGCGCACGGAACGAAACGGGCATAGGCGCCCTGGAACTGCAGCAGGCAGAAGCCCGGCTTGGCGTGACGGCACTTCACGATGTTCATCTCGGTGATGCCGTTCTCGCCGCGCTCGGTGTCCATATCGCGGTGAGCCATGATGATGATGTCGGCGTCTTGCTCGATCTCGCCGGAGTCGCGCAGGTCGCTCATCTGGGGCTTCTTGTCGGCGCGGGACTCGATGCTGCGGTTGAGCTGGGCAAGCACGACGACCGGGATGCCAAGCTCTTTTGCCAGGCGCTTGAAGCCCCGCGTGTAGGCTCCAAGCTCTTGGTTGCGGTTCTGGAAACGATCAGCCGGGTCGCTGGAGATCAGGCTGAGATAGTCAACGACGATCAGGTCAAGCGGCTTGGCGCGATGCTCGAAGCGGGCAATGGAGCAGATGCGGGAGAAGGTCAGGCCGGGCTTGTCGCAGATACGAACGTCTGCATCAGCCATGCGAGCAACGGCGGCTTCCATCTGGAGCTTGGCGGTACCGTCCATAACGGCCTCGCCTGATTCGATCCAGTTCTGGGTCACGCCTGAGATTGACGCCAGCGAACGCTTGGCCAGCTCCTTCTTCGCCATTTCGAGCGAGAAGATCAGCGCGCCGCCCTTGCCCTTGATAGCCACCTGGTCAGCGAGGCCGGTACCTAGTACGGTTTTGCCGGTACCGGGGCGGCCAGCGATGATGACAAGATTGCCAGGGCGTGCGCCGCTGACGATGTTGTCCAGATCGCTCAGGCCGAACTTGAGGCCCATCTGCTGTACGCCGTCGAGGCGATCTTGCATGTCGACGAATACTTCACCCAACGCTTCACGGATGGTCACCACGTCCGGCGACTCTTCGTGAACAGCAAGGTCCATTGCAAGACGCTGCGCGTTCGAAACCTGGTCAGCGAGGCTCCCGGCCTGCTGCGCCATTTCCATGATTTGCTGCCCGACTTCGTACAGCTTCCGAGCGCGGGCACGCTCTACAACGATTCGGCCGTAGTGCACGCCATTCGCTGCGCTGGGCACGTTTCGCATGATGTCGGATGCGTAGACGATGGTCATCTCGCCGCTAGGCAGTTCGGAACGGATCTCCGAAAGGGTGATGCTGTCGGGGCGCTGCTTCTTCGAGTGCGCAGCCAGGATCATCGCGTAAAGCGCTTGATGGTCTTCGTGGGCGAAGTCATTCGGGGCCAGGAAGGCACCAACGGTTTCGCACAGCTCAGGCTCATGCATCAGCGCGCCCAGCACACCAGCTTCGGCTTCGTCAGAAATCAGAGGACGGCTGCTCATCACACAGCCTCCAGAACTTTCAACGCCTTGACCGGGCGAGTCACGAACTCAATGTCAGCTTTCCAGCCCCGGTCGTTGTTGCCGATCCAATGCGGGTCCAGCAGGCACTGAGCGAAATAGGCTTCCCAGAACTCGCCTTTGCGGAACGGGTACTTGCCGGCGATGTCGAGATTCCAGCAAGCCTTGATGTTTTTGCGGCGCTGGTCGTTGAGCTTGAGGCAGACCGGCAAGTGCGATCCGCACACCCGGTTGTAGATCTCCATGATCTTGGCGTACGGAATCCGATCGACCTTCGCAGAGGCAGGTTGATCAGCGTCGGGGGTGTCTTGGGTTTCTGCTTCCGGCTTCTCGACCGAGGGGGTCGAAGCGACAGCGGCGACAAGCTCCGTAGGAGCTATATTGTCTTTCCTTTCTTTAATGTGTGTCGGGAATGACACTAAGGACGTGTCAGATTTAACACACTGTGTCGTCTTGGCCTGCCCCTTCTTGTCCTCGTTTTTGAGGTCAATCTTCCACTCGCTGAAGGGGGCAATTCCGATTGGCGCCTTGCTGCCACCTGCACGGAAAATCACACGCTGACGGATCAGCTCGCCAATGATGCGCGACACGTTCTCACGGGCAATGCCAGACAGCTTGGCGATGGTTGCGGCTGGTATGCGCGCAGCCTGGCTGTTGTAGCCGACAGTGAAGCGATGCACTGCCAGCGCAACACGAAGCTCGCGGCCGGAAAGATCAGCCCCGATCAGAGCCTCGTACAGTTCGTTGTCCATCCGGGTAAACCCCCGTTGGGTGTTGCTAAGTTGAATCACGTTCATCTAGAATCTCTCTCGTAAGTTGTTGCTGTTGAAGAAGCCACCCTGTCCGGTGGCTTTTTTTTGCCCGCTAGATACTGGATATCTCTCCAGCCCCACCGGCGTTCTTTGCTGCTGTATTGCCACTACGTAGACTTGGCACATCGGTTACGGAGAACCAGCCATGTCTAAATCACTCAGGAAATTCGCCCTTAGCGGCCCGGCCAATAGCGATGATTTGTTCGCGGGTCGTGGCATCAGTCGAGCGGCGACCAGTGCGGACGCCTGCATGGGTCTGAGCAGCAGGACGACGGCGCTCGACGAGCCCTTCCGGCTTCGGCTGCTGTTCCTTACTCGCTTTCACAGAGCCACCGACAGCGCCCGCATCGTTCGGGTAAAGGTCGGGACGCAGCTCGTGGCGAGAGATCCCGGTCACCGACTCAATCTGTAAAACACGCTCAGCTGGAATACGCCCGGTAGCGCACATCCGCTGCACGGCTTGAGGTGAGCAGCCAATTGCGCGAGCAAGGGCTGACTGCCCTCCCGCCGCCTCAGCGGCCCGTGTCGCGATGTTCGTTTCCATTGCATATCTCCGGGTTGAATTACAACGCAAAATTACAGGCAAAACGATGCTTTTACAAGCAAGAATTGCAGTGCCAACTACAACCGTCGGTTGTATCGTTCGGGGTATGAATACGACCGGCAAACGCATCGCTATAGCTAGGGAAGAAGGGGGCTGGAACCAGTCCGAACTTGCCCGCGCCCTGAAGGTAACGCCCCAGTCGGTGCAGGCTTGGGAGTCAGGCAAAAACACGCCACGACCGAAGAAAATGGCGGAGATCGCAGCAGTGCTGGGTAGGTCTGTCGGCTATCTGATGGGCGACATAGATGCCAGTGAACTATCCAACGTCGAGCCCGGCCCGCCTATCACCAGCCCCTACCGCGAAGTAAAGATCGTCGGCACCGCACAGATGGGCGCTGAGGGTTACTGGCACGCCCTGGATGACGGGGAAGGCTTCGTCGATGTGCCGTCCAAAGACCCAGGCGCCTACGCCCTGCGCTTGCGTGGCGATTCGATGGCCCCTGCTATTCGTTCGGGCTGGATCGCCGTCTGTGAGCCAAACGGCAGGCTTGTGCCGGGTGAGTACGTAATGATCCGGCTAGTCGATGGGGAAAGCATGCTCAAAGAGCTGCTGTACGCCAACGACGTAGAGGTCAGCGTGATGTCACTCAATCCCGCATATAGCCGCCGCACGATCCCGGTCGAGGAGATCGAACAGATGCACTACGTCGGACACATTGTGGCGCCTAGTAAGGTTAGGGTTTAGCAGGAGCGGCAATAGTGAGCACGGAAACGACGAGCGACGCCAAGAAAGCCCTAACGGAGGAGGATCTCAAATTCTCTACCGACGAGTTTATGGCCTTCCTGGAGGGTGTAGGGCGATCTACCTCTTGCCCGTTGTGCCCTCATGATGGGGCGTGGATCTTTCATACGACGTCGAGCGGTGAGCCTGATTCCAAAATGGTTGTGTACACGATACAGAGCGCCGTCGCGGACAAGGAATACACTCCTGTTGTACTGATGGAATGCCCAAATTGTGGCTTTATGCCGAGCACAAGCTTGTTTGCTGTGGTCGATTACTTCAGGAAGAAGAATGATGGCTAACATTCGGCTGGTTCAGGACAACAGTATCAAGAGGGACTGGACGAAACGCCGCGGTCCGACCGATACTGGAGGCACTAACCCACCGGGAGGTGATGGCGTGGAAGCCCGAGTAGCGAAGCTTGAGACGCATGTCGAGTACATCCGTCGCGACCTCGACGAGGTTCTAAGCGACGTTAAGTCAATCAAAAGCCGTATGGCGTATTTCGCCGGCGCCGCAGCAGTGGTTGCCCTGGCGTTAGGCTGGCTTGCCAACAACAGATTCGAGCAAATCATTGGGCTTATAGCCCAGTAGCACTGCCTAAGCCCCGCACCTAGCGGGGCTTTTTGTAAGTGTTTCGGTTGTAAGTAAATGCTTACAAGTAGCGTCGTGATTACTCCCTATCTGTCCCTCATGCTTAAGCACATAGTCCAACTGCAATGACGCAGGAAGCGCATCGGGCCTGGATGGCTAATGGACCACCGCGCGGAGCGCGGAGACTGGATAGATGGAATAGAACGCACGCGACAGGCCCTGCTTCGGCGGGGCTTTTTGTATCCGCTCCACCCATCTCCTACTTAGGTCTGAGCCTCTTCTTTACATGTGGCAACCGGCCACCATGTTTCCTCTTGCCTGCCGATACCCTCACAATTACTGTGTGGATATCCAGTAGTAGGGAGGACCACAATGAATCGGACGCAACCTCACGCCATCACCCACTATCACCAAGTGTCGACCTATAACCGCTTGGTGCACCGTGTAAACCGCCTAATCACCACGCCCCGCGCCCAGGTCGAGCGCCAGGCAAACCTAGCCCCACACCCCGACGACCTGCCTGAAGACTGGGAACGCCTGCTGGACGAGATCCAGCAAACCGACGGCGTAGCCCTCACCCTCCGCCCGGACGGCTCCATACACGTCCGCTGGCTCCGTACAGAGCACTGAATACATAGCCCGCCCTCAAAGCGGGCTTGTGATTTCTAGCGGCGACAATCGGCCTGTTTGTAGCCCACCCCAAGCAATTACAACTTTCGTGAAGAAAACTACAATTTAGACTTGCTAACTACAATTTATGGTTGTAATTTAGCCCCATCGAAACGCAACACACGAAGGGCAAGCAAATGGACGTTTTCACTCACGGCAACTGGCAAGGGTTTTTCAACCACGGCCTTAGCGAACGCGAAGTGGAATGCACCGTTTTGGCGGCTGGCGGGATGACGAACAAAGAGATCGCCAAGGCAATGGGTATCGCACCGGACACCGTGAAAAAGCGGATTCAGTGCGCGATGGATCGCCTCGATGTTCACCGCCGCGCTGGCCTCGTAGCTGAGGCGATGCGCAAGGCAATCATCGCCCCTCTCGTTCTGCTGCTGGCCATCTGCGAAGTGGCCCCACACCAACAAGTTCAGACCCGCCCCGTCCGCACGCCGACCGCTATGAAGCGCGTCGTTCGGATAGGTCGCGAGCTGTCGCAGCCGCTGATGCTGGTAGCTGCCTGATTTTGATTTAGGGCAGCGATGCCTGGGCCTAGCCCGAAGTTCTTTAGTGGCACCGCAACACAACAGGCAGCGATGAGCCGGCCTTAACGGCTCAGACGGATGGCAACTCTCCCGGGCGCGCAGCGTAAAGCGCCAGAACGAGTTTTCCAGCGGACAGGGTTCGCGGCTGGAGAGAAAGATTCAACCAAGTTTTCACTGATGCCGATTCGATGAGTCGGCATTGGGAAGACAACCGAACGGAGCAACACCATGAAAGACAACGCACTGCTGGTCCTCTTCTTCATCGCAATGATGATCACGGGGCCTGCCGCATGGATTACCCACCTGGTCCGCTGCTTCACAGAAGAGCAATGGGGCTTTCTGATCGGTGGCGCCATCTTCTTCCCGGTGGCGATTGTTCACGGCGTCGGGATCTGGTTCGGCGCCTGGTAAGCCCGCCCGGATGCGCCCCGTTCGCAGCTTCAGGTTCGCGTTAAGCGGATGGAAGAGGCGGAGCTGGCGGCTTGATTCGAACTGCTAAGGAATGCTTAGCAGTTCACCCCCTGGCCGTTGTAGGCGGCCATTGAATGACTACGGATAGGAGATAGAGAGATGTGGGTTCTGACGATCTGCATCGGCCTGAGCGTGATGGGATGTGGAGCTAGGCCAGATGCTGTTTTTGAGAAGAAAGAAGATTGCTATGAAGCGTTGCGCGAGATCCGATTTCAAGAGCGCGGCAAGCTTCAGACCGGCGAGGACGCAACCGATAGCCTTGCCTACTGCATGCCGAAGAAGGCCTAACCGCCCCATCCGGGCACCCATCAGCACATAGGAGGATGAGATGAGCGAATGGATAAGCGTGACCGAGCGTTTGCCGGAGCCGGGCGTGACCGTCCTTGTTTACTCGCCGCCACAACCGGGCGATTGGCCAGACAGCGTGCGGATCGACTTCGACGGAATCGACCCTGAATCAGGCGGCGATTACTGGGTTGGCCACGGCGAGCACTACGAGCATTGGTGCTGCATTGCGAAGGGCGGCGATGACATCGACTGGCACGGGCCATCGGAAAAGGCGCCTTACACGCACTGGCGCGAACTGCCCGATCCCCCGCAATGACCCCCTATCACGGCTTACTCCTCCTCACCGCTATCTGGATCGTATGGATTGTCCGGGAGTGGTGGGGGAGGAATTGGAAGGAGATGGATGAATGAAGCGAACGCAGATATGGAGCAGCGGTGGAGGAACCCAGAGCACCGCTATTGCGGCTCTGATTTGCCAAGGCGAGCTCAGTCCGGACCTTTCCATCATCATTGATACCGAGCGGGAGATGAGTACCACCTGGGACTATCTCGACCGCTGGGTGATGCCAGCTCTACAGGCCGCAGGCGCGACCCTGCACCGAGTTGAAAAGAGCCGCTATGCCACGGTCGACCTAATGCGCAATGACGACATCCTGATCCCTGCATTCACGACTGAATCGGGCGAGATCGGAAAGCTGCCTACGTACTGCTCGAACGAGTGGAAGCAGCGCGTGATGCGCCGCTGGGCAACTGAGCAAGGGGTTGAGCAGGCCGACGTCTGGCTGGGCATGACCATTGATGAAATGCGGCGCGTCGCCCAGCCGACCGGAAAGTGGCAAAACAAGTATCCGCTGATCGATCGCCGCATGACCAGGGGCGACTGCATTGCGATGGTCAAGCGCATGGGCTGGCCGGAGCCGCCTCGATCGAGCTGCTGGATGTGCCCGAACAAGTCTGGCCATGAATGGCAGTGGCAAAAAGAGAACTCGCCCAAGGATTTCGAGCGTGCCGTTCAGTTTGAGAAAGAAATCCAGCGACGCGACGAAGACCTCTGGCTAACCGATACAGGAAAGCCGCTCAGCGAAGCAGACCTCTCAGTTGCGAACGACCTATTTACGGGCCGATGTGACTCAGGGATGTGCTTCACCTAGCGCACCAAGTAACAGGCGAGCGCAGCGCCCCTTCGGGATATCTGCGACAGGGATAAGCCGGTAGTGCCCTGATTGCGTAAAACACCGGCAGCCGTTGGCGGGCTCTCACAGCTTGCCCGTTGAGATGGCCGAGTCGCTCCCGTAAGGAGCGTGTATCGGAGAGCCAACTGGGCTGTTCATATCTCCTACGGCAGCCAGCGAAGCGCAAGCGGAACAAGGTGGGCCAACACCCCGCGCTCAGTAGCACAGCTGGCTCCCCGATACATCGCATCACTCCTACAACTCAGCACTCACCGCAAAGCCTCCCCTTGTACCTCACTGGTCCTGCGATACAGGACGGGGGCTTTGCAGTGGGTGCCATTCAATCCAAATCGAAACGCTGCGCAGGACGCGGCTACGGAGAGCTTATGTCTGTTGCATTCGAGCTGAACGAAGGAAAGGTAGTCATCGACGTGAACTACCTGCTGGACGCCATGAGCGATCAGGCAAAGCTTGATCTGGTAGAGCGCCTGGCGGTTGAAGACGTTGTGATCAAGCACGTCGTTGACCAGATCGTCGAAGGCCTCACCGAGAACTGCTACGGCGGCTCTCGCTTGTGTGGATCTTCTGTTGAACCGTCACTGCCGCTAGATATAGCGCACCGACGCATTGCCGAAGCCAGCGGAGAGATTGCGAGCGCTGAAATCGCATCACTAAAGCGTGAGCTTGCGAGCACTTCCGAACGACTGTGCAGCGCCTATGCCGAGCTTGACCGGATCCAGCGCCCGTCTCGCTACGCCTAACCCGCCAGCCTGTCCGGGCGACCCGAGGTAACCCACATGAACGCACTAGCACGCGGCCAGCGGCGCCGAGAGTCGTCCCTGCCTGCTGATAACACAACGCTTGAGGAAGCCATTCAGCAGCAGCTGGAGGAGCACGACGAAGCAACCGTCCAGGCATTCATCGACTACTGCGATGACCGGATAGACGACTTCCTCGAACACGAGGCCAACCGGCGCCGTGAGCACGCCGAAGAGATCAGGAGAGACGCAGCATGAACAAGGAAATCATCGCAGCAGTCGAGCGGCTGTTTTCGGCCTGCATTCATCTGAACGAGTCGAGCCCACATAGCGCGCACATCAATTTCAGCGGCCACGTCGAGACGCTGGCGGTAAGCGTTGACCCGGCCGGCACGGTTTACGCCGACACCAGCTATTCGCCGATCCTCAGCGAATACATCTACCTGAAGCCGAGCCCTCTGGAAACCGAGGCGCAGATATTGACCAGCCTGAACGCGCTGACCGATCGGCTGTATGGCATGGCAGAGCACGAGGAGGCGGCATGAGCACGAATCGCTACATCGACAAGCTCAAGGCGCGACTGGCAAAGGAAGCCGACCAGCGCATGCAGCTGCAGGCCCTTCTGGACGATCAGGTCGCTCGGAATCGCGCCCTTCTCGCTGAGCGGGATGATCTGTTGCGTCAGGTTGAGACGCTGACCGATTGGTATTCGAACAGCTTGAACGTGATCAACGAAGTAACGGCAGCTCTGCCTGGCGTCCAGTACATGGACCCGCCAGACGGCGGCGACGTATCGGTGCCTGAGCAGGTGCGGCGCATGGCGAAGGATGCCGAGCGTTATCGGTGGCTGCGTCACGCGGACCTTGATGCGCTAGCCGAGGCTAACTGGGGTCCGGACGGTGAAGTTTACCGAGGCGATGCGTTTGACCAAGCCATCGACGCCGCCCTGCAAGGAGAGCAGCCATGAACGCCACTACCGCACCGGTAACCAGTCTCATCGATGAGCAGCTGGCCGAGATCGAAACACGCTTCCAAGTCCAGTCGAAAGGTCGCATGTGGCACATCATCGACCGGGTGAAGGGAAAGACAGTCGGCTTCGATGGTGAGTATCAAAGCGCGCTATGGCGGGCTGAGCATCTGGAGCGCACGGCATGACAACTCAAGCCCTCCCCCTCGACCCCTACGAACACGACGACACCCCCACAGGCCACAGCTATGCGGCTGCGTGGATTGCGCTGTCTGGTTTCGCCGTCCTGTCCGCACTGCTCGCCACCGCGGGCTTTCAGTGGGCGGCTATGAATCACTTTTTCTAAATCCGATCACTTACCGAGGTAGATCCGATGAGCAACGCCGTAGCAATCGCGCAGGACATCTACGGGGCGCGTGATTCATTCGCCTCAGTCCTCACCGACAAGACACTGAGCTTTGAGCGTGAAGCCGAGTTCGCAATCCAGACCATCCAGGGCAATGACTTCGCCACGAAGATCGCGCTGAACAATCGCCAGTCTGTCGTCAATGCCGTGACTAACATCGCGGCCATTGGCATCAGCCTAAACCCGGCCAAGCGCCAGGCGTATCTGGTGCCACGAGACGGCAAGATCTGCCTCGACATCAGCTACATGGGCTTGATGGACCTGGCGATGGCTACCGGGTCGATTCGCTGGGCTCAGGCCGAACTGGTTTACGCCAATGACTCCTTCGCGCTGAACGGCTTCGATAAGCCACCGGCTCACCAGTACAACCCCTTCTCGAAGGACCGAGGTCAGATCGTCGGCGTTTACGTTGTCGTCAAGACAGCTGACGGCGACTACCTCACAACCTGCATGAGCCGTGACGATATCGACTCGATCATGAATCGATCGCGGTCGGTGAAGTCGGGGCGATCCTCACCCTGGAAAACGGACTACGGCGAGATGGCGAAGAAGACCGTCGTCAAACGCGCCTACAAGTATTGGCCAAAGACTGATCGGCTCGACAAAGCCATCCACCACCTGAACACCGATTCGGGCGAAGGGCTGGCATCAATGAACGAGCAGCCACGCGGCGGCGAACTGGCCGAAAAGTGGATTGCCCAGGTCGTCAACGCCGAATCTCTGGAAGCACTGCAAAGCGTCTGGCTGGCCGGCAAGGCAGAGATGCAGGCAGCTAAAGACGTGTCGTCGTTCTCGTCATTCAAGACCGCAGTCGAGGCACGCAAGGCCGCGCTGAGCACACAACCAGAGCCGATCGAAGGAGAGGCACAGGAGGCTGACCATGCAGCAGCAAACTGAGTCGCGGCTTATTTTCATCGAGCTGACAGGGGAAAAGACGAAGGACGGCCATCTGCTGGCGAAATACCACTGCTCATGCGGCAATGAAACCGTTACGTCACAAAGCAGGGTGAAGAGCGGCTACACGCGGTCATGCGGGTGCCTGATCGCTGAAAACAAGCCCAACTTATCGCACGGCTATAAGTACTCAGGGACATACAGAAGCTGGCAATCAGCAAAAGACCGAGCGACGAACCCGAGAAGTAAGGATTTCAACAGGTACGGCGCGGCGGGAATTGGCTTCGCTGAGCGGTGGCTAAAGTTCGAGAACTTCCTTGAAGACATGGGAGAGCGGCCGGAAGGACGAAGCCTAGACAGGATCGACGGAACGAAGGGCTATGAGCCAGGAAACTGCAGATGGGCAACATTGATCCAGCAGGCGCGCAACACCAAAGCTGGCTATATCTGGCACGTAAAAGGGATGGTTTTTGAAACCGTTTACGAAGCCGCTGCTCATTTCAATGTATCTGTTCAGAGCGTGTGCAGGTGGGTTCGCGGAAGCTTTGATAAGCGACGCGGAACTCACACGCCGCCGCGGGAGGATTGCTATGCGATCAGAAGATATTAAACAAGGGACAGAGGCGTGGATGAATTTGCGCCTAGGTCGCGTTACGGCGAGCAGGGTCAAGGATGTGATGGCAAAGGGGCGCGGAGGCGCCCCTTCTGCTACCCGCCAGAACTACATGATGCAGCTCCTATGCGAGCGCCTGACGGGCAAGCGCGAGGAAGGCTATACCAACGCAGCCATGCAGCGCGGCAACGAGCTGGAGCCGGTTGCGCGGATGGCTTACGAGCTGTTTGCGGATGCTGAGGTTACCGAGACGGGCTTGATTCTGCATCCGACCATTGAGGGCTTCGGCGCCAGTCCAGACGGATTGATTCTGCTTCCGGCTGGCAAGGGTGGCCTCGAAATCAAATGCCCGAATACAGCGACCCACGTCGCCACCATCCAGTCAGGCAAGCATGACCCGCAGTACGAATGGCAGATGTTCGCGCAGATGGCTTGCGCCGAACTGGAGTGGGTCGACTTTGTGACCTTTGATGATCGCCTTCCCGATGAACTGCAGTACGCGTGCTTCCGCTTCGAGCGCGACGAGGCCCGCATACGGCAGATGGAAACAGAAATCAAGCTCTTCCTCGAGGAGCTGGCAGAACTTGAACACGAAATGCGAGAGCGCATGAGGAGTAAGGCGGCATGAGTAAGCGATACGACGTAGTAGCGACCATTGGCCAGTATGAAAAAGACGGCCAGACCAAGTACGTGACCCGCAATGTGGGCGCGGTGATCCAGACGCAGAAGGGATTCCGACTGAAGCTGGACGCCTCGTTCAACCCAGCAGGTTGCCAGCGCTCGGATGATGGCGGTGTGTGGCTGGCTCTGTTTGAGCCTCGCGACGATCAGCAGACGACGCAGCAGCAAGCTCCGCGGCAGGCGCAACGCCAGCCTGAGCCTGACCCTTTTGACGACTCCGTGCCTTTCTAAGGAGGTATACACATGGGCGTACAACAGGCCTGCATCGATGCATATAGGAAGCATCGCAATCTCAAGCTCGCAGCTGTCGACGTAGGGATACCGTGGCAGACCGTGTACGTCCATTTGCGATCAGCTGGCGAGCCTGTCATGGGCGACAAGCTGAAGTATGGATCGGATAAAGATCGTCTTGCGGCGCGTGGTGAGCAGCTTTTTTTGAGCCTTGTGCCTGAGGCTCAAAGCCACAACGAAACGATGTTCCAGAGCAAGATCGACTTCAATGTCCACGGCTATGGCGTCGACGTGAAAACGTCGACGCTAAAGTTCGGGCATAAGGCGTGCAAGTTGAGGCGCTGGGCATTCAGCATGAAGAAGCAGGAGATGTACGCCGACTTCTTTGTATGCTTTGGCCTGAATGAGCAAGGCGACAGCTTGGTCAAGGCGCTGCTGATCCCGGGAGAGGTCGTGAGGAAATACGCGACAGTTTCACTCTCGGAGCGCGGAGGCAAATGGGATGACTACTCCATCGAGCCAGCCGACCTGAACGCCTTTTTTGCTGCACTCCCCTCGAAACAGTAACCACCAGGGCGCCCACTCGGCGCCCACCTCCCCGGACAAATACCATGATCGACCATTCTGCAATCTCGCAGGGCGATGCTCTGCGCGCTGAAATCGCCGCCTGCACGAAGGCTTTCCTACGCAAAGGCGGAAAAATCCAGCTCCTCAGCAACCGCATCGGCGAGCCGCCGAAGGTCGGTATGTGGAACAACTCAATGAACCCCAAGGCAGAGGCCGCTAGCCGTCTCCGTGGGGCGCGCAAGTCAGCCACGACTAACCGCAACAGGCCGAAGGGCGCCACGCCGCAGGCCCGCAAGAACAACGTGCTGCGGGAGGTATGGGCATGAGATTCCCTGACGCACTCGACGCCATACGCCACGCGGCTTACCGGGCATTTACATCCGGCCAACCTTGGGGCGTTTACTTCTCCGACTTGTACATAGCCGCGCCACTTGGACGGCTTGGCGAGACGGATCTGCTGGAGGTCTGCCACCCATGAAAAGCACCCTGCCCCGCGCTCGCCTGGAGAAGGTGAGCCGCGCCATTCTCCGGCAGTTCCGGGTATCGGTCGTCAACATCGACCCGGAAGGCCGGCAAGGCCTAGTTGACTGGAAGACCTGCAAGAACATCGCGCCAAGCCACAAGATCGCCGAAGCGGTGTGCGACATCTCTCACCGCTGGGTCATCTACATCGGCGCGTTCTGCATCGATGACCAGGGCAACCGCTACATGAAGTCGACGGAGATAGCGCCGGACGGCATGTACAAGTCCGACAGCCTGGCCGAAGTGCTTGAGCACTGCTACCGGGAGCTGCTGGCCGGCTGCAATCCGAACCACAAGATCGGCTCTGGCTGGATCGCGGTACCGGGCGGCAAGGGGCTGGACGAGGACCAAGCCTATCGCGTGTTCGATGCGTGCGGCGCATGGCCTCAAAGGCGAGCCGCAGCGTGACCCGACCCACATTCTGCCGTACCCCACCACGCAAATTGATCGGCGACTGCGCCTGCATACGCTGCGTCCCGCCGAAGGAGCGCACCCATGTTCACCGAATCCCCCGCAGTCCAGCGAATCAACAGCCGCACTTGGCTCCAGAAAACCACAGGCAAGCGATGCACAAAGGGACTGAGCAACGGAGCCACCACCTACATGCACCCACTCAGCGGCCCGCCGATCTGCGTGAAGGATGAAGACCTAAACAACCGTGAGATATGGAGCCAGGTATGAACGAGACACTGAAGGCAGCAGGAAACCTAGGCGCTGAGCTGGGGGCTGCGATGGCGGAGAATGCGAGGCTGCGGGGGTTGCTGCGTGATGCGGCAATCACCTTGGATGGATGGAGGAATACCGATGAGCTGGATGAGCTGGCGGAGAAAATCACTGCCGCTCTATCCCGGCAGGCTGAGCCGGTACACGACCTGTACCGCACTAGCGATGAAGACGCACCTGAAAGTATCAAGGATCGGAACGGCGAAGTAGTACTGGATCTGTGCCGGAAGTGTGGGCGCGGAGAGGTCGAACTGAAAGATGGCTGCAAGGCAGAGCCAGCCCCGGCGCAGGATGAGCGCGAAGCCTTCAATCGCGCCCTCCACAGCCAGAAAGTATTCAAGCTGAGTTCTGCCACGATAGATGCGGCAGAGTGGGCATGGTTCGCACGCCCCGCGCAGACCGAGCAGCAGACAATTATGCAAGGTCTGCGAATCGTCTTCGACGGGCCGCCAGACCATGATGCAGGACGATTTGTCGAGGTCGAAAACGAAGCGGGCCAGTCGGTGGATGCCGGAATATGGCAGGAGCGCAGAGACGGCTTGTGGGAGCTGGTACTTTACAACACCCCCATCGCGCAGACCGAGCAGCCGGAGCAGAGTGGGCTGGTAGCCAAGCTGGAGCGCGTGAAACTGACCGATGAAGAAGCGTGGCATCACAGCGTAAGCGCGGCGATCTACTGGAACAACGCCGTAACTGCCTGCATCGCCGCCCTGTCCGTCCAAGGGAGCAGCAAGCCATGAGTGAATCAATCCAATGCTGGCAGAGCGGCACACGCATGACGCTGGAGGAACTGGCCGCCAACGACGGCGACTGCCCGCGCTGTGATGTCGAGATAGCCTTGGATGACAATCTGGAAACGGCGCTGACCGAGAACGCCCAACTCCGCGCCGAGCTTGACGCGCTCAAGGTGCAGCGGGGTGATGCGGCCTGCATCGGCGAGGTACGTGATGTTGGCGTGGTTTGGTTCAAAGACAACCCGCACGCGCATGCACTCGGAACTCGCTTTTACACCACTCCGCCCGCCACCGATGCGCTGGTGGAGGCGCTGGAGCGTATCGCCAACGAACCATCCGAGTACACAACCGACAAGCCCGGCATTGCCGCCAAGGCCCTAGCCACCTACCGCGCCAGCCAGCGCAAGGAGGGGTGAATGGGCGAGTCACTACGCCGCGTGGTCGTTATCGGCGCCTCGCTTGGACTGACTTCTAAGATCGCCGCCATGTTTCCTGATGCGAAGCCCGCCAGGATGAAGACGCAAGCCGACCTTGACCGCATAGCTGCGGCAGAGGCAAAGCGCGCTCGCAGAGCTGAGAAGCACACCCGCCCCACCCCCTAACCCCACCCCATAACACAGCCTGCCGGCGTGAGTCGGCGGGGAGGATTTGCACGTGAGCCAATTACAACTTATGGCCGCTGAGGCCGCGCTGAAAAAGATGCTCAGCGATAAACACTTCAGCATTTGCACAATGGACAAAATCGTCGACATGCTCGGAATCAAGCCTGACAAGGAAGCCTACGACATCCTCAGCACGCTCCACTGCATCGACTACAGCGCGATGCGCCGCGAGCTGCTGGAAGCCCTCCCAGATCTGATTCACCGCGTGTTGCGGTCGCCGTCGTTCGACGCAAGTCGCATCAACATCGTTGAGAGCGGAAGCGTCCTCAAGTTAGTCAGGCATTAGGAGACACACATGCAGCACACAGACAAGGCGAGAGCGGAGTTCGATAACGCGCCTGAACTAATCAAGCGGTTCGCCAAGAACACGGCGGGCCGGGACTTTGCCGTGGGTGACATTCACGGATGCTTCACGAAGCTGCAGCAGGCGCTAGACGGGATCGGCTTTGATCCGGCAGTCGATCGGCTGTTCTCGGTCGGTGATCTGGTAGACCGCGGACCAGAATGCCAGATGGCGCTGGAGTGGCTGGCCAAGCCCTGGTTCCACCCGGTACGCGGCAACCACGACGACTACGTGTGCCGGTACGACACCTGCGAGCTTGGCAACTGGCTCATCAACGGCGGCTCGTGGTTCATGGGATTGAACAGTGATGAGCAGGCGGAATACGCCGTTCAGTTCCGTGAATTGCCGATAGCCATTGAGCTGGAGACTGATGCCGGGTTGATCGGGGTCGTGCACGCCGATTGCCCTTTCCCAACATGGGCGCAAATGGTTGCCGAACTGACCGACCCGGAATCGCCAAAGCGGCTGAAGCTGGTCAAGAACAGCTGCATGTGGTCACGCACCCGCATAGAGATGGTGGATATGAGCGGCGTTGATGACCTGCTAGCGCTTGTGGTCGGGCACACCCCGCTCCGCTCGCCTGCTGTGCTGGGCAACGTCCTACACATCGACACCGTCGGCTGGCGAGATCAAGGATATTTCACGCTACTGGACCTGAATGCCATACCTGCATTCATCGAATCAGCCGGCCTGACCGTGAAGGAGTGAGAGATGTTCATGACACCGCAGGAAGTAGCCGACCTGACCGGATATCAGAAGCCCAGCAAGCAAATAGCCTGGCTCACGGCTGAGAAGTTCGGGTTTGTAGTTGGCGGTGACGGGCACCCCAAGGTACTGCGCGACGTAGTATTGTCACGCCTTGGAGCCGTCAAATCATCGAGGAAGGAGCCGCAGCTTAGGCTGACAGGCTGAGGACACGAGCATGCGCCCGAGGAAGAAGGACCGGCATCTGCCGGCATGCATGTACCAGAAGCACGGAGCGTACTACCTGGTTCGCAAAGGGAAGTGGGAGCGGCTAGACACGGACTATCAGGCCGCTCTACTGGCTTACGCCAAGAAGACATCTGTAGCGGGCATAGGCGGGATGCCAGACCTGATCGACCGAGCTTTGGTGCATCACCGCAAGAAGGTCAGCGAGAACACTGCCAAGCAGTACGAAGCGGCCGCTGAGCGATTGAAGACCATCTTTGCCGAGTTCGAGCCTCAGCAGGTTCTGCCCAAGCACGTCGCAGCGATCAAGATGCAGTTGGCCGACACACCAAACATGTGCAACCGAATCCTTTCGTTTCTCCGGATCGTCTTTGGCTACGCCCTAGAGTGGCAGGAGGTCGACAGCAACCCTTGCATCGGAATAAGGCGCCACGAAGAGGCACGGCGCGACCGGTACATTACCGACGGCGAGTTCGCCTCCCTACTCGCGGCCAGCAGCCCCTACATCCGCTGCATTCTGGAGATGTGCTACCTGACAGGCCAGCGCATCGGCGATGTACTGGCTATTCGCCTATCTGACATCAGCGATGAAGGAGTGGCTTTCACGCAAGAGAAGACCGGGGCGAAGCTGATCGTTGGTATGACGCCAGACATGAAGGATGTCATCGACCGGGCTAAAGCCTTGCCACGCAAGGTCCGAGGGATGACGCTGTTCTGTTCCCGCACTGGCAAACCAGTCAGCTATGCCACGGTAAAGATGGCTTTCAGAGAGTTACGCAAGAAAACAGGTGTCGCCGGCGTAACCATTCACGATATCCGAGCCAAGTCGCTGACCGATGCCGACAGGGAAGGGAAAAACGCGCAGACTCTTGGCGGCCATACCGACGCCAGGATGACCGCTCGCTATCTCAGAGGCAGGTTGCCGAAGCTGGCTCAGGCCCCGACAATGCCAACCAAAGCAAGCTGAGTATTAGACAGAACACCCCATGTCAAAAAGACAGCCCGCCGCAAACCCGCATGAGACGGGTCTTTCACATCACACGCCCATGATGCAGCAGTA
>CERD01091398.1_pt1 | contig 40312 bp, 33 predicted proteins | sample 530931 | NCBI WGS metagenome assembly CERD01 (sample SAMEA2621101, study PRJEB7988) | marine metagenome | isolation source: saline water (ENVO:00002010), including
GTGCAAGGGGTCGAGTGTTCGAATCACTCCGTCCCGACCAAAAAAACCTAAAGAAATCCAGTCGCCTAGCGGTGACTGGATTTTTTTATGTCTCATGGTTTCTTGGCTTTGAGAGTTTTACCGACTGCTGAGGCTGTCGGCTGGGCTGGGTCGTCACATTGGTTTCATGGGTGTGCTAGATGTGTCTCCCAGTGATGCGGCGCAATGCCGCGGGGGTGCGTTGAGTAGTTTGGCTAGGCAATCTCGTGGATGGGTTCAGTCGCTAGCCATCGAGGATAAGCGCGTGCACCTATCCGCTGCATCAATCATGCTTGTGCGAATTCGGGGTGTTCGGCTTGGATGCGGATGGCTCCAGTGATCGCCTGTCGCTCTCGTGCTGCGCCTGATCGCGTCCCGCATCGTTGGTGTGGTGGTAGGGTTCCAGCGATTCCGCCGGTGCTTGCCAGTAGCGCCACTGCGCGATCGGGCCTGATTGCATGCGGCTGCGTCGGTTTCGAATTAAGCTTTTGCAGGCGCTGGCTAGGTCAGCCATTCTCTAGCGTGCAGCTCTGGTTTACATATAGTTGATGAGTATTGATGTATCGGTAAGGCCGCAGGGCAGTATCGCGGCGAGCTAATCAGTGCAACCGCGAGATGGGTCTGGCTAGGTTGGCCGTGGTTATTGCCGTGGAGCTTTGGCGGAGAAGCTTGGTGGGGGCGGAATGCTGCCTCGGCAGCTGAGGTGCTCTCGATGAGCGCCCGGGGTTAGCCTGCATTTGATCCGCAAATACTCTGTGGAATAACTGGCTTGCATTTAAAAAACGCCCGGTGCGTTGCACTGGGCGTCTGGAGCTGCCTCCTCTCTGAGGACCTGGAGGTCCACTTCGGGGTGGCGGTTCGCTCTACCTCAGCGAGGCAGGTCGCGCTGTGGATGACCGGTATACAGCTGGCGCGGGCGACCGATTTTCTGTCCCATTGCAATCATTTCTTTCCAGTGCGAGATCCAGCCGACGGTACGTGCGAGGGCAAAGATCACGGTGAACATGCTGGTTGGAATGCCGATTGCCTTCAGAATGATGCCGGAGTAGAAGTCAACGTTCGGGTAGAGGTTGCGTTCGGCGAAGTAGGGATCGTTTAGCGCAATCTCTTCAAGCTTCATCGCCAATTCGAGCTGTGGGTCGTTGATGCCGAGTTCGCTCAGCACTTCGTCACAGGTCTGCTTCATGACCTTGGCGCGGGGGTCGAAGTTTTTGTAGACGCGGTGGCCGAAGCCCATAAGTTTGAACGGGTCGTTCTTGTCTTTGGCCTTGGCTAGGAACGTTTCGATGTTCGAGACATCGCCGATCTCATCCAGCATGGTGAGCACAGCCTCGTTAGCGCCGCCGTGTGCCGGGCCCCAAAGTGCCGCAATGCCGGCCGCGATGCAGGCGAAAGGGTTAGCGCCGGTAGAGCCGGCCAGGCGTACTGTAGATGTCGACGCGTTTTGCTCGTGATCCGCATGCAGAATGAAGATGCGATCCATGGCCTTGGCTAGAACTGGGCTGATCGGCTTCACTTCACATGGCGTATTGAACATCATGTGCAGGAAGTTTTCAGCGTAGTTCAAATCGTTTCGCGGATACATCATCGGCTGACCCATGGAGTACTTGTATACCATGGCAGCCAGCGTCGGCATCTTGGCGACCAGACGCACCGCGGAGATCTCGCGGTGGTGTGGGTCGTTAATGTCTAGGGAGTCGTGATAGAACGCTGAAAGCGCCCCTACAACGCCGCACATGATGGCCATTGGGTGCGCGTCGCGGCGGAAGCCGTTAAGGAACGACTTGAGCTGCTCATGAACCATTGTGTGGTTCTTGACGGTACTGATGAACTTCGCTTTTTCTTCAGCGGTCGGCAGCTCGCCGTTGAGCAGAAGGTAGCAGGTCTCGAGATAATCGGCTTTTTCAGCCAGTTGCTCGATTGGGTAGCCGCGGTGCAGCAAAATTCCCTTGTCACCATCGATATAGGTGATCTTGGATTCGCAAGAGGCGGTGGACATGAAGCCGGGGTCGAAGGTGAAGCGACCCGTGGAGGTCAAGCCTCGTACGTCGATTACGTCGGGCCCTACGGTGCCGGATAGAACGGGCAGTTCGATGGCGTCTGCGCCTTCGATGATCAACTGCGCTTTGTTGTCAGCCATGTATGGCCTCCTGTTTTATGCTTGGAATCATCATGGCCCCCCACGCAGGGCCCGCATCACTATAGTGAGATAAATCACAAAGTCAATTTGGGTGAGCCGCCAGCTGTAGAGGGGGTTTAGGGGTGAATTCGCATCACAGAAAAGGCTATTTACGCGAATTACAAACCCAGGCGCCATCCGCCTTTAGTGGCACTTCACCACATTGTCATTAGCGACCTAACTGTTTATAATCGGCGACCGACCGGCAGGGGCCTTACAGGCAGTTTCCTGTGGGTTGTCACTCGTGGGTGGCGGGTACCGCTGCGTGCTCTTCCCAACAACTTTGCCCTGCGGTTTCGGGGCTCTCAAGTGTGATAAAAAGCCGTGAAAAGCCAACGACCTGTAAACCTAGATCTTAGGACAATAAAACTCCCAATCACTGCTTACACCTCAATCCTTCACCGCATTTCCGGCGTGATCTTGTTTGTTGGTGTGGCCGTCCTACTGCTTGCGCTTGATGTCTCTTTGTCTTCTGTCGAAGGCTTTGAAGATGTGAAAGCGTACCTCGGTAGTCCGCTGGCTAAGCTGGTGGTCTGGGCTTTGCTCTCTGCGTTGCTCTATCACCTGGTGGCCGGTGTGCGCCATCTGGTCATGGATACCGGCCATGGCGAAACGCTGGAAGGCGGGAAGCTGGGCTCGAAAATCGTTTTGGCCGTATCGGCAGTGCTGATCGTTCTGGCGGGAGTTTGGATATGGTAACCAACGTCACCAACTTTTCCCGCTCGGGTCTTTACGACTGGATGGCTCAGCGCGTTTCAGCGGTGGTCCTGGCGGCTTATTTTCTCTTCCTGATCGGATACCTCATGGCAAATCCGGGGCTGGAATACGCTCAGTGGCATGCGTTGTTCTCCGCTCAGTGGATGCGCATCTTCAGTCTCCTTGCACTCGTTGCCCTCAGTGTTCATGCATGGGTTGGTATGTGGACGATTTCCACTGACTACCTGACCAACATGGCTATCGGTAAGTGGGCTACCGGCGTGCGTTTTCTCTTCCAGGCGGTGTGTGGCATAGCCATGTTCACTTTCTTCGTCTGGGGCGTGCAGATTCTTTGGGGTATCTGATCCATGGCTAGTATTCGTACTCTTTCTTATGACGCCATCATTATCGGTGGTGGTGGTGCGGGCATGCGTGCCGCGCTGCAGTTGGCACAAGGTGGCCACAAAACAGCGGTGGTAACCAAGGTTTTCCCGACGCGCTCGCATACCGTTTCTGCGCAAGGTGGCATCACCTGTGCTATCGCTTCGGCCGACCCGAACGACGATTGGCGCTGGCATATGTACGATACCGTCAAGGGCTCCGACTACATCGGCGACCAAGATGCTATCGAATACATGTGTTCCGTTGGTCCGGAAGCTGTGTTCGAGCTCGAACATATGGGGCTGCCGTTCTCCCGTACCGAGCAGGGCCGTATTTACCAGCGCCCATTCGGTGGCCAGTCCAAAGACTATGGTAAGGGCGGTCAGGCGGCTCGTACCTGTGCTGCGGCTGACCGTACCGGTCATGCCTTGTTGCACACCCTGTACCAAGCCAATCTGAAGGCGGGTACCTCCTTCCTCAATGAGTGGTATGGCGTAGATCTGGTGAAGAACCAGGATGGCGCTATCGTCGGCATTATCGCGATCTGTATCGAAAACGGTGAAACGGTGTATATCCGTTCCAAGGCTGTGGTGCTGGCGACCGGTGGCGCGGGTCGTATCTATGCATCCACTACCAATGCGTTGATCAACACCGGTGACGGAATCGGCATGGCGCTGCGTGCTGGTGTGCCGGTTCAAGACATCGAAATGTGGCAGTTCCATCCGACCGGTATCGCCGGCGCTGGCGTGCTGGTGACCGAAGGTTGCCGCGGTGAGGGTGGCTACCTGATCAACAAGCATGGCGAGCGCTTCATGGAGCGTTACGCGCCGAACGCGAAAGATTTGGCTGGTCGTGACGTTGTTGCTCGTTCGATGGTCAAGGAAATCCTGGCTGGCAACGGCTGTGGTCCAGATGGTGACCACGTGATGCTGAAGCTCGACCACCTTGGTGAGGAAGTTCTGCACAGCCGTCTACCTGGTATCTGCGAGCTGTCGAAGACCTTCGCGCACGTTGATCCTGTAACTGCTCCGGTGCCTGTGGTCCCGACCTGTCACTACATGATGGGTGGCATTGCCACTAACATTCATGGCCAAGCGATGACCCAGGATGTAAACGGTAATGACAAGATCATTGACGGGCTGTTTGCGGTAGGCGAAGTGGCGTGCGTGTCGGTTCATGGTGCCAACCGTCTGGGTGGCAACTCCCTGCTTGACCTTGTTGTATTCGGTCGCGCAGCCGGTCTCCATCTGGAAAAGGCCCTGAAAGACGGTATCGAGCATCGCGGTGCGACTGAAACCGACCTGGACGTTGCTTTGAATCGTCTCGCCAGCTTGAACGAGCGGACAGAGGGTGAAGACGTCGCTTCACTGCGTAAAGAGCTGCAGAGCTGCATGCAGAACTATTTCGGTGTATTCCGTACGGGCGAATACATGCAGAAGGGTATTGCTCAGCTTGCTGATCTGCGCCAGCGCATCGCTAACGTTAAGATTTCTGACAAAAGCCAGGCTTTCAATACCGCGCGTATTGAAGCGCTGGAACTGCAGAACTTGCTCGAAGTGGCTGAAGCAACTGCCATCGCTGCGGAAAATCGCAAGGAATCGCGTGGCGCACATGCCCGCGAGGATTTCGAAGAGCGTGATGATGAAAACTGGCTGTGCCACACCCTGTACTTCCCGGGTGAGAAGCGCGTAGCCAAGCGTGCCGTGAACTTCTCTCCGAAGACTGTTCCGACTTTCGAACCTAAGGTTCGGACTTACTGAGGTCGCCGATATGTTGCAAGTGAGCGTTTATCGCTATAACCCGGATAAAGACGCAAAGCCCTATATGCAGGACTTTCAGGTCAATACCGACGGTAAGGACCTGATGGTGCTCGACGTTCTTGCTCTTATCAAGGAGCAGGACGAAGGCTTCTCTTATCGTCGCTCGTGCCGCGAGGGCGTTTGTGGCTCCGACGGCATGAACCTGAACGGCAAGAACGGGCTGGCCTGCATCACGCCGCTCTCGTCTGTAGTCAAAGGCAACAAGCTGGTTGTTCGTCCTCTACCCGGTTTGCCAGTTATTCGTGACTTGGCGGTCGATATGGGCATCTTCTATAAGCAGTACGAGAAGGTTCGCCCGTATTTGATGAACGATACCCCGGCTCCGGCTATCGAACGTCTGCAGAGTCCGGAGGATCGGGAGAAGCTTGACGGTCTGTACGAGTGCATTCTTTGCGCCTGCTGCTCCACCAGCTGCCCGTCCTTCTGGTGGAATCCAGACAAGTTTCTCGGTCCCGCTGCGCTGCTACAGGCTTATCGATTCCTGGCCGACAGCCGCGACACCGAGACCGAGAACCGTTTGTCTGCTTTGGATGATCCGTTCAGCGTGTTTCGCTGCCGGGGCATCATGAACTGCGTGAGCGTGTGCCCGAAAGGGCTGAATCCGACCAAGGCCATCGGCCATGTGCGGAATATGCTGCTGCAGAGCGCAACCTGATGCACCCAAAGCGTCTGCGAGTATTAATAGTAGTTGCAGGCCTTTAATGCTTTACCGCGACACCTACGGCGCCTGAGTTCAACTCGGCGCCGTAGTCTTAGTAGGAACCCCAGCTCACAAAGCCGTGGTTTCGCTCTGAAAATTTGATGACCAGCAGGGGCATCCGGGGTGGTTCTCGGAAACTATCTGCGCGGTCCGTAGTGGCTTTACCTGGGTCGCTGCTTCAGAACTTGGGAAGTCATGCTGCGGTCTCCACGCTGGTGGTGTCTCCTTATCGAAGGTGACCAGACATGCAAGAAAGCGTAATGCAGCGCATGTGGGACAGTGCCCACCTATCCGGTGGTAACGCTGCCTATGTGGAAGAGCTCTACGAGCTCTACCTGCACGATCCCAACGCTGTGCCAGAAGAATGGCGCACCTATTTCCAGAAGCTGCCAGTCAGCGGTGGCGCTGCGGCCGATGTATCGCATTCGACAATCCGCGATCACTTCGTGTTGTTGGCCAAAAACCAACGCCGCGCTCAGCCTGCTTCGGCCGGTAGTGTCAGTAGCGAGCATGAGAAGAAACAGGTCGAAGTCCTGCGTCTTATTCAGGCGTACCGGATGCGCGGCCATCAGGTGGCTCAGCTTGATCCGCTCGGCTTGCAGCAACGGCCGGCGCCCGCCGACCTGGCAATCAACAACTACGCTCTGACTGACGCCGATCTGGATACGGTATTCCGTACCGGCGACCTTGCGATGGGCAAAGATCAGGCAACCTTGCGTGAAATTCACCAGGCGCTGCAAGAGACGTATTGCCGCACTATCGGGGCTGAGTTCACCCACATTGTCGACTCAGACCAGCGCAACTGGTTTCTGCAAAGACTCGAAAGCGTTCGTGGTCGCCCGTCTTTCTCGCCTGAAATCAAGAGTCACCTGCTTGAGCGGCTGACGGCTGCGGAGGGTCTGGAAAAGTACCTGGGCACCAAGTATCCGGGCACTAAGCGGTTTGGCCTTGAAGGTGGCGAAAGTCTGATTCCATTGCTGGATGAGATCATCCAACGCTCAGGCTCTTATGGCACCAAGGAAATCGTCATTGGCATGGCCCACCGTGGCCGCCTTAACGTACTGGTCAACACTTTCGGCAAAAACCCGCGCGACCTCTTCGACGAATTCGAAGGCAAGAAGGTAGAAGGACTCAGTTCCGGCGATGTGAAGTATCACCAGGGCTTCTCCTCGAACGTGATGACTCCGGGTGGCGAAATCCACTTGGCGATGGCATTCAACCCGTCGCACCTGGAAATCGTGTCGCCGGTCGTTGAAGGCTCCGTCCGTGCCCGTCAGGATCGTCGTTGTGATTCGGTGGGCGACAAGGTTCTGCCGGTCACGATTCATGGTGATGCCGCCGTGGCGGGGCAGGGCGTCGTGATGGAAACGTTCCAGATGTCCCAGACTCGTGCTTATCGCACGGGAGGTACCATCCGGATCGTAATCAACAATCAGGTTGGCTTTACCACCAACAAGCAAGAAGATGCGCGCTCCACTGAGTATGCGACCGACGTTGCAAAGATGATCCAGGCGCCGATCTTCCACGTGAATGCGGATGATCCAGAAGCTGTTCTCTTCGTCACGCAGCTCGCAGTCGATTACCGGATGCAGTTCAAGCGCGACATTGTTATCGACCTGATTTGCTACCGCCGTCGTGGTCACAACGAAGCGGATGAGCCTAGCGGCACTCAGCCACTGATGTATCAGAAGATCGCCAAGCAGCGCACTACGCGTGAGCTGTATGCCGATTCGCTGACGCAATCAAACGTTCTCGACAATGAGCGCGTTCAGGCCAAGGTCGACGAGTATCGTGCCGCGTTGGACAACGGTCTTCACGTGGTCAAGAGCCTGGTCAAAGAGCCGAACAAGGAATTGTTTGTTGATTGGCGTCCTTATCTGGGTCATACCTGGACTGCTCGCTACGACACGCGTTTCGAATTGAAGGCGCTGCAGGAGCTGTCCAGCAAGATGCTGGCGGTGCCGGAAGGCTTCGTTGTTCAGCGGCAGGTTTCGAAGATTCTCGAAGATCGCCAGAAGATGGGAGCCGGTGCGCTCGCCATTAACTGGGGCTACGCCGAGACACTGGCCTATGCAACCCTGCTGTTCGAAGGCCACCCGGTTCGTATCAGTGGTCAGGACGTGGGTCGGGGCACCTTCTCGCACCGCCATGCGGCGTTGCACAACCAGAAGGATGGCAGCACCTACATCCCGCTTCAGCATCTTTACGAAGGCCAGCCTCGCTTCGACCTCTACGACTCCTTCCTGTCGGAGGAGGCGGTACTGGCGTTTGAGTATGGTTATGCTACTACCATGCCGAACGCATTGGTGGTGTGGGAGGCTCAGTTCGGTGACTTCGCCAACGGTGCACAGGTCGTCATAGATCAGTTCATCACCAGCGGCGAGCACAAGTGGGGCCGGCTGTGTGGCCTGACCATGCTATTGCCGCACGGCTATGAAGGGCAGGGACCAGAGCATTCGTCAGCACGTCTGGAGCGCTATCTGCAACTGTGCGCCGAGCACAACATCCAAGTGTGCGTGCCGACAACTCCGGCTCAGGTCTATCACATGCTTCGCCGGCAGGCGATCCGTCCCCTGCGCAAGCCTCTGGTAGCGCTGACGCCGAAGTCCCTGCTGCGTCATAAGCTGGCAACCTCCACTTTGGAAGACCTGACCCAAGGTTCTTTCCTGACTGTGATTCCGGAGGTCGATCAGATCGATCCGAGCAAGGTCGAACGCGTTGTCATGTGCAGTGGCAAGGTTTACTACGATCTGCTGGACAAGCGCCGCAACGAGGATCGTGAGGACATCGCCATCGTTCGCCTGGAACAGCTGTATCCGTTCCCAGAAGATGATTTGGCTGAGGTGCTGGCACCTTACCAGAACATCAAGAATATCGTCTGGTGTCAGGAAGAGCCGATGAACCAGGGCGCCTGGTATTGCAGCCAGCACCATATGCGTCGTGTTGCCGTCGCGCACAAAAAGGAGCTGTTCCTGCAATACGCGGGTCGTGAAGCTTCTGCAGCGCCTGCAGTCGGTTACGCCTCCATGCACGCCGAACAGCAGGAGAAACTGCTGCAGGACGCCTTCACCGTTTAATCATTCTTGCAAGAGGCCGCGAACATCGCGGCCTTGATGTAAAAACCGAATCAATAGGACTTCAGCTAATGGCTATCGAGATCAAAGCCCCTCAATTTCCGGAATCGGTTGCTGACGGCACCGTTGCGACCTGGCACAAGCAGCCAGGCGATGCGGTAAAGCGTGACGAACTCATTGTCGACATCGAGACCGACAAGGTCGTTATGGAAGTGCTGGCCGAAGCGGATGGCGTGCTGAGCGAAATCGTCAAAAATGAAGGCGATACCGTCCTCAGCGGTGAGCTGCTTGGCAAGCTCGACGCAGGTGCAACAGCCTCTGCTCCCGCCGCATCGGCACCGGCTGAAACCGCTGCTCCAGCAGCCTCTGCAGCTTCGGCACCGGCAGCCGGCGCAGAAGATGCGATCCTCGCGCCTGCTGCACGTAAGCTGGCCGAAGAAAACGGCATCGACCCGAACAGCGTCAAGGGCACTGGTAAAGACGGTCGCGTCACTAAAGAAGACCTGGTTGCCGCTATCGAAGCCAAGAAGTCCGCTCCGGCTGCCAGCAAGCCTGCTGCCAGCACTGCTGCTGCTCCTGTCGCAGCCGGCGGTGATCGTACTGAGAAGCGCGTGCCGATGACCCGCCTGCGTGCGAAGGTCGCCGAGCGCCTGGTCGAGGCTCAGTCGAACATGGCGATGCTGACGACCTTCAACGAGGTCGACATGACCGAAGTCATGGCCCTTCGTTCGAAGTACAAGGATCTTTTCGAGAAGACTCACAATGGTGTGCGTCTGGGTTTCATGTCCTTCTTCGTCAAAGCTTCCGTTGAAGCGTTGAAGCGTTTCCCCGCAGTCAACGCGTCGATCGATGGCACCGACATTGTCTACCACGGTTATCAGGACATTGGTGTCGCAGTCTCCAGTGATCGTGGCCTGGTCGTCCCTGTTCTGCGCAATGCCGAACTGATGAACCTGGCTGAAGTCGAAAGCGGCATCGCCACCTTCGGCAAAAAGGCGCGTGATGGCAAGCTGTCGATTGATGAGATGACTGGCGGCACCTTCACCATCACCAATGGCGGTACGTTCGGTTCGATGATGTCGACCCCGATCGTGAACCCGCCACAGGCCGCTATCCTGGGCATGCACAACATTCTGCAGCGTCCGATGGCTGTAAATGGTCAGGTGGTTATCCGGCCGATGATGTACTTGGCGCTGTCCTATGACCATCGCCTGATCGACGGCAAGGAAGCGGTGAGCTTCCTGGTGACCATCAAGAACCTGCTGGAAGATCCGGCGCGTCTGTTGCTGGACATCTAACAAGCGTCACGGGCTGCAGTTGGCAGGCTAGGCATTTGCTGGGCCTGCTGTCTGCGGCCTTTGATTTTTTTGCTGCACTCAAGAGGATTCGTAATGAGCCAGAAATTCGACGTCGTCGTGATCGGTGCCGGCCCCGGCGGTTATGTTGCAGCCATTCGCGCAGCGCAGCTGGGTCTGAAGACCGCCTGTATCGAAAAATATCAGGGCAAGGAAGGTAAAACCGCACTTGGCGGAACCTGCCTGAACGTCGGTTGCATTCCATCCAAGGCGCTGCTGGACAGCTCCTACAAGTTCCACGAAGCCCACGAGAGCTTCAAGGTTCACGGCATCAGCACTGGTGAAGTGGCCATGGATGTCCCGACGATGGTCGCGCGCAAGGACCAGATCGTTAAGAACCTGACTGGCGGAGTTGCCGGCCTAATGAAGGCCAATGGTGTGACCGTGTTCGAAGGCCACGGCAAGCTGCTCAGCGGCAAGCAGGTTGAAGTCACCGGCCTCGACGGCAACACACAGGTCCTGGGCGCAGAGCATGTGATTCTGGCTTCCGGTTCCAAACCAGTCGACATTCCGCCGGCACCGGTTGATCAGAACATCATTGTTGACTCCACTGGCGCGCTGGATTTCCAGAGCGTTCCGGCCAAGCTTGGCGTTATTGGCGCTGGCGTCATCGGGTTGGAGCTGGGTTCGGTATGGGCGCGCCTGGGGGCGGAAGTCACTGTCCTCGAAGCGATGGACAAATTCCTGCCTGCCGCGGATGAGCAGATTTCCAAAGAAGCCTTCAAGGTGCTGAGCAAGCAGGGCCTGAAGATTCTGCTGGGCGCCCGAGTTACTGGCTCCCAAGTCAATGGCGATCAGGTTACGGTCAACTTCACCAACGCAGAAGGCGAGCAGCAGCAGACCTTCGACAAGCTGATCGTTGCAGTCGGCCGCCGTCCGGTGACTACCGATCTGCTCGCTGCTGACGCAGGTGTTGACATGGATGAGCGCGGCTTCATCTTCGTCGATGATCAGTGCGCGACCAGCGTTCCGGGTGTTTACGCCATTGGCGACGTCGTTCGTGGAGCTATGCTTGCGCACAAGGCATCGGAAGAGGGTGTGATGGTTGCCGAGCGGATAGCCGGGCATAAATCGCAAATGAACTACGACCTGGTTCCATCGGTCATCTATACCCATCCGGAAATCGCATGGGTCGGCAAGACTGAGCAGGTGTTGAAGGCCGAGGGCGTCGAGATCAACGTGGGCACCTTCCCGTTCGCCGCAAGTGGCCGTGCCATGGCAGCAAACGACACGGCTGGCTTGGTCAAAGTCATTGCTGATGCCAAAACTGACCGTGTTCTGGGTGTGCATGTCATGGGCCCGGCGGCGGCCGAGCTGGTTCAGCAGGGCGCGATCGGCATGGAATTTGGCACCAGCGCCGAAGACCTTGGCATGATGGTGTTCTCGCACCCGACTATGTCCGAAGCGCTTCACGAAGCTGCGCTGGCGGTAAATGGTCACGCGATTCACATTGCCAATCGCAAGAAGCGCTAACGGCGCAGCAGCAAACGGCGGCATGCACTGGGCTTTCAGGCCTAGTGCAGCTGCCGAATACCTTCGCGCAAGGTATGACAGGTCTTTGAAAGGTATCTTCGATAGTTTTCAGCGACTTGAGGTGACGCCGCACCAATGTGGTGTCTGATGCACATCAAACCGAACGGTAGCTAAGATGAATCTTCACGAATATCAGGGTAAGCAACTGTTTGCCGAGTACGGACTGCCGGTCTCCAAGGGCTACGCGATCGATAGCCCTAAAGAAGCGGCTGAAGCCTGTGATCAGATCGGTGGTACCGAGTGGGTGGTCAAGGCACAGGTTCATGCGGGCGGTCGCGGCAAGGCGGGCGGCGTCAAACTCGTCCGCAGCAAGGACGAAGCCCGAGCATTCGCCGAGCAGTGGCTGGACAAGCGCCTGGTGACCTACCAGACCGACGCCAATGGACAGCCGGTCAGCAAGATTCTCGTAGAAGCCTGCACCGACATTGAAAAAGAACTGTACCTGGGTGCCGTCGTTGATCGCGCTACTCGCCGGGTGGTCTTCATGGCCTCCACCGAAGGTGGCGTCGACATCGAAAAAGTCGCTCACGACACGCCGGAAAAAATCCTCAAGGCAACCATTGATCCGCTCGTTGGCGCTCAACCGTTTCAAGGTCGTGAGCTGGCGTTCCAGCTTGGCCTCAAAGGCGATCAGGTCAAGCAGTTCGTCCATATTTTCGTAGGCTTGGCCAAGCTGTTCGTCGACTACGATTTGGCGCTGCTTGAAGTGAATCCACTGGTGATCAAGAAAGACGGCAATCTGCACTGCCTGGATGCCAAGCTGAACATTGACAGTAATGCGATTTATCGCCAGCCCAAGCTGCGCGGTATGCAGGACCCCTCTCAGGACGACCCGCGTGAAGCCCATGCGGCGAAGTGGGAACTCAATTACGTGGCGCTTGAAGGCAACATCGGTTGCATGGTCAACGGTGCCGGTCTGGCCATGGGCACCATGGATATCGTCAACCTGCATGGCGGCAAGCCTGCAAACTTCCTCGACGTCGGTGGCGGCGCGACTGAAGAGCGCGTGACAGAGGCCTTCAAGATCATCCTGTCGGACGAAAACGTCGCAGCGGTTCTGGTCAACATCTTCGGCGGCATCGTTCGCTGCGACATGATTGCCGAAGGCATCATCGGCGCGGTCAAGGAAGTCGGCGTCAAGGTGCCAGTGGTTGTGCGCCTGGAAGGCAACAACGCCGAGCTCGGTGCCAAGATGCTGGGTGAAAGTGGTCTGAACATCATCGGCGCAACCAGCTTGACCGATGCGGCCATTCAAGTCGTCAAAGCCGCGGAGGGCAAGTAATGAGCGTCCTGATCAATAAAGACACCAAGGTCATTTGCCAGGGCTTCACCGGCTCGCAGGGCACCTTCCACTCCGAGCAGGCTATCGAGTACGGCACCAAGATGGTCGGCGGCGTTACCCCGGGTAAGGGCGGTACTACGCATCTGGGGCTGCCTGTCTTCAACACCGTCAAAGAAGCGGTTGCAGCTACTGGTGCTGATGCGTCAGTGATCTACGTGCCAGCGCCGTTCTGCAAGGACTCGATTCTTGAAGCGGTGTTCGGCGGTATCAAGCTGATCGTCTGCATCACCGAAGGCATTCCGACCCTCGATATGCTCGAAGTGAAGATCAAGTGCGATGAAATGGGCGTTCGCCTGATTGGGCCGAACTGCCCGGGTGTGATCACGCCCGGCGAGTGCAAAATCGGTATCCAGCCTGGTCACATCCACATGCCGGGCAAGGTCGGCATCGTGTCTCGTTCGGGCACGCTGACCTATGAAGCGGTCAAGCAGACCACTGATGCCGGTTTCGGTCAGTCCACCTGCGTGGGTATCGGCGGCGACCCGATTCCGGGCTCGACCTTCATCGATATCCTCAAGCTCTTCCAAGAAGATCCGCAGACCGAGGCGATCGTCATGATCGGCGAGATCGGTGGTTCTGCCGAGGAGGAGGCTGCTGCTTACATCAAGGCCAATGTCACCAAGCCGGTAGTGTCTTACATCGCCGGTGTTACGGCGCCTGCAGGCAAGCGGATGGGGCACGCTGGCGCGATCATCTCGGGCGGTAAAGGAACGGCAGACGAGAAGTTTGCAGCGCTGCAGGATGCCGGCGTGAAGACAGTTCGCTCGCTTGCCGATATCGGTAAAGCGCTGGCGGAAGTCACTGGCTGGGAAGCCAAGCAGGCCTGATTTCCAGCCTGCGTTGCCTGATGCCAGTCAGCCCTGTCTGACTGGCATTTTTGTTTCTGCAGGATGACGCCGGTGGCATTGCTCCGTCATCGCGAACCCGAGCAGCAATCGTCCGGCTTTGCGCCGTCTCAGATGGGACGGTGACTCCTCGCCCTTACGGGCCATTTCGATTAAGGTGCGTGCTTTTTTTCAGGCGGCTCGGTGTGAGTCGTATCTGGAAGTACGCGCTTGGCGCATTCCTCGCGCCGGAACCTTCTGTAGTGGTGATAGTTCAATGACTCGACTGAAAGGCCTCGACCTGCTGGCCCTTGGCTTCATGACGTTCGCGCTGTTTCTCGGCGCTGGCAACATCATTTTTCCACCCAGTGCCGGGATGGCTGCGGGACAGTCACTTTGGTTTGCTGCGTTGGGGTTTCTGCTGACAGGCGTCGGCTTGCCCTTGCTGACTGTGGTCGCGCTGGCGCGGGTCGGCGGCGGGATGGATCGCTTGACCGCTCCGCTGGGGCGTGGCGCTGGCACGTTGCTGGCTGTCGCCGTGTACCTGGCCATCGGCCCGCTGTTCGCGACGCCGCGAACGGCAGTGGTTTCGTTTGAAATGGGAATTGCACCCTTCACCGGCAACGCTGCCGTTCCCCTGTTCGTTTACACGGCGCTGTTCTTTTCGGCGACGTTGTTGCTGGCGGTAAATCCTGGTCAGCTGGTGAACCGTGTCGGCAAGTTCATTACGCCAGTTCTGTTGGCAGCGCTGCTGGTGCTGGGCGGCGCAGCCGTGTTCGCGCCGGCTGGCGATATTGGCGTCACCGCTGAGAGCTACCGCAGCGGTCCGCTGCTTAAAGGGTTTCTGGAAGGCTATCTGACCATGGACACGCTGGGCGCGCTGGTATTTGGCATTGTGATCGCGACAGCGATCCGTGATCGCGGTGTCTCCAGCCCGGCTCTGGTGACACGCTACTCAATGGTTGCAGGTGCCATAGCCGCGCTTGGATTGTCACTGGTGTATCTGGCGTTGTTCTATCTGGGCGCGACCAGTCAGGGCATCGCTGGCGAGGCACAAAACGGTGTGCAGATTCTGACTACGTACGTGCAACACACTTTCGGTACTACAGGGAGCCTGTTGCTTGCGATCGTGATTACGCTGGCCTGCCTGACGACAGCGGTTGGGCTGACGACTGCTTGTGGCGAATTCTTCAGCGGTTTGATGCCGGTTGGTTATCGCACTGTTGTGGTGGTCTTCACGCTGTTCAGCCTGTTGGTGGCCAATCAGGGCCTGACACAGCTAATCAGTGTCTCTGTGCCCGTGCTGGTCGGGCTCTACCCACTGGCGATCATGCTGGTAGCGCTGAACCTGCTGGATCGCTGCTGGGTTTCGCCTAGCCGGGTTTTCGTCCCGGTGATGGCCGTGACATTGGTCTTCGGTGTTGCGGATGGGTTGTCGGCGGCCGGCTTTAACGACCTGGTTCCCGTTCTGTTCACCAAACTACCCTTGGCCGCGCAGAGCATGGGCTGGTTGGTGCCGGTGCTGGTGACGCTGGTGATCGCGTTCGCCATGGATCGATTGGTTGGCGAGCGGCGTCTCGCAACATGAGGCCTGTTGGTCCTGGAGTAGGACTGTTCACCCAAATGCCTGGTCAGCTGTTCCGCTGGTTATAATCACGCGCATGTGTCCAGAGGGATTGTCATGTCTATTCCCAGTCATCTGCTGCCCCATCTGATCGCGGTCGCGTGGTTCGTGCTGTGCTGGGCCGGCTACGCCCGCTACGCAAGCTGGCGAGGCAGGGACACGGCATGCCTCGCTAGCGTTCTGCATCTGTATCGCCAGGACTGGATGCGACGCATGCTATTGCGTGATAACCGTATTGCCGATGCCAATGTGATCGGCAATCTGGAGCGCAACGCGGCGTTTTTCGCCTCCAGTACCTTGATCATTCTGGCTGGCATTCTGACCGCGCTCGGCGCGTCTGAACGTGCTGTTTCACTGTTGGCGGACTTGCCCTTTGCGCAGCCGGTCAGCCGTGGCCTTTCCGAAATCAAGCTGTTGGCGTTGGCGGTCGTCTTCGTTTATGCCTTTTTCACATTCAGCTGGTGCATGCGGCAGTACAACTTCGCAGCAGTACTGGTCGCCTCGGCACCCATGGCGGGTGAGCGTAATGTGAGTGACCTTGAGCGCAAGTCGTTCGCCGAGCGGGCTGCCAGGGTTATCTCAATGGCCGCAAACCAGTTCAATTTCGGTCTGAGGGCGTATTACTTCGGGATGGCTACCTTGTCCTGGTTCATTCATCCGTGGTTCTTCATGGTGGTGACCACCGGTGTAGTGCTTGTTCTTTATCGCCGCGAATTTCATTCCGATGTACTTGAAGTCATGGTGTTCACGCCAACATTGCCTGTCGAGCAACCTAAGGAGTAGGGCTCACGCAGGTAGAGCCGCTAAACTGCGCGGCTTGATCTTCTCTGAGAGTCCGCATGAGCGATAGTTTGATACTGGAGCGTACGCAGCGCTTCCTTTCCCTGTTACGCCACTGTCAGGTGCTCGGCATGCGTGTCGAGCATGCAGATGCCAAGGGGCTCACGTTGCGCCTCCCCTACAGCGAAAAGATCGTCAGCAATCCTGAAAGCGGGCTCGTTCACGGCGGAGCGATTACCACCCTGATGGATACCACTTGTGGTATCTCGACGGCATGCGCGCTGCCTGAGCTTGAGATCTGCCCCACACTTGATCTGCGCATCGATTACATGCATCCCGCCGAGCCCAATTACGACGTGTTTGGCTTTGCCGAGTGCTACCGCGTGACGCCGACGGTCATTTTTACCCGTGGAGTCGCTTACCAGCGCGATATCAATGAGCCGATTGCCCACGTAGTCGGCGCCTTCATGCGCATGGGCAAGAATAGCTTGATGACAGGTTCGGAGACGCCGCAATGAGCGCATTGGATCTCGATGCTTTGGTCAGTGAAGCGCACGCCAGCAATGACTATGACGCACTGTTAAAAATGGTGCCGTACGCCCGTCTAATTGGTATTGAGTGTTTGCGATTGGGCGATGAAATGGTGTTCCGGCTTCCAAAGAATCAGGACAACATTGGAAATCCTACGCTTCCGGCCATCCACGGCGGCGTGATTGCGGGCTTCATGGAACATGCGGCGATGCTCCATCTGTTGATGTTCATGGGCGCACCACATTTACCCAAAATCATCGACTTCTCGATAGATTATCTTCGAGCGGGTCACTATCGTGACACCTTTGCCGCCTGCCAGGTCTGGCGCCAGGGACGTCGTGTAGCCAATGTTGCTGTGACAGCCTGGCAAACCAACCAGGCTGAGCCAATCGCGACTGCGCGTTGCCATTTCAAGGTCAACGAGCCCTGACAGGCCAGCCGCCGGCGCTACTGTAGCTGTCTCGAAGGTGTTGAATGGATGCGTTGCTGATACTGGGTGGGCTACTGCTGATCCTGGCGGGCCTGATCTGGTTGGTTGTTCTGGCGTTCGGTACAGGCTTGTTGTGGGGCGTGGGCAGCCTACTGCCTCCGGTAACCCTGGTGTATGTAGCTCGGCATTGGATGGTCGCTCGGAAGGCGGTGGGGCTGTCCGGTTTGGGCGTTATCCCTCTTGTGGTCGGATTTACCTTGCTCGCCAACCACGAGCCGGAGCGAGTTGCGGCCATTGCCAGTCTTGAGTGGCTTGAGCCGGATGAACAGACTCAGAGCCAACAGCTGAGTTTTCGTTTGCACGGCGAGCTTGATGGTCGTTCGTTCAGTCCTCAGTTCGGCAGCTACGTTGATGGCGTGCTGACACTGCGTGAAGGCGACCAGTTGTTCGCTCGGCAAGAAGTGAGCATTCGCCTCGGTGCAAAGCCATCCGGGGCCATACAGGTAGATGTGCTTCCTCAGGACGTTGATCCTGCTCCAGTGGTTGAAATCAACTGGATGCGTCCAGAGCAGGAGCTTCCAGAGGCCCGCCGAATTCAGAGCGGCTATACCCTTCACCTGAACCTGCAGCCAGCGCCGCCGAACAAGCTGGTCGGTGACTTCCACCTGGTCTTGCCGGCTCATTATCAAACAAGCCTCAGCGGACAGGTCGAACTGTTCACCGACAACCTTCGCTATCGCGCCGGTCGCGTGGATCTGACGCATGACTCGGTTGATACCCTCGCTTATGTGGCCGGTGATTATTTGCAGCGACGGTTCGAGACGCGGGATGTGACCATCGAAAGCGTAGCGCCTGTCAATTTACCCGCGTCGAGCTTGGTGCTCTCGATAAGCGCCAAGATTGAGGGAACGGCGCAGCTTTTCGACCTGGCTATCAGCAAGGGTGACCAGGGTTGGGCGGTAGAAGATGACACTTTTCCCCCTTTGAGCGCCGCAGCCGAAACGCCGGTTAAGCAGACTGCTATTAAAAAAGCGTCGCTGCCGGACAGCACTGCATCGGCCCGAGTCGATCGTCGCCAGCGGTTTTCCCTGGCCCGGTTGCTGCGCAATCCGGAGCGTTACGAGCACCTGCAGGTACGCGCACAGACCAAACGAGGGGGCGTCGCGGAAGGACACTTTAAGGGGCTGGACCGAGAGGGCAATCTGGCTATCCGGCAAAGGCTGAAGGGCGCCGGAGAGGTGGTTTTCAATCTGAGTCCTGACGACATCGTTCTTATCGAACTGCTGGAACCCTAGCTCGCGCCTCGAGTGTTACTCCAGGAAAGACTGCAGCTCGCCTTGCAAGGGCTGCACTTGAATTTCCCGCGCATGACCCCATCTGCTTGTCATTGCCGCAGTCGCGGTCCGTGCCATTGACGAAGTGGAGTTTGCAAGACGATGAGTGTGGAGACTCAAAACAAAGAAACCCTGGGCTTCCAGACCGAAGTGAAGCAGCTGCTTCACCTGATGATTCATTCCTTGTATTCGAATAAGGAAATCTTCCTTCGGGAATTGATTTCCAACGCCTCGGACGCCGCCGACAAGCTTCGATTCGAAGCGTTGGCCAAGCCTGAGCTGCTTGAGGGCGGGGCGGACCTGAAGATTCGCGTCAGCTTCGACAAGGATGCCAAGACTGTCACGCTTGATGACAACGGCATCGGCATGAACCGCGAAGATGTCATTACCCACTTGGGCACTATCGCCAAGTCGGGTACTGCTGATTTCATGAAGCATCTGACCGGTGACCAGAAGAAAGACTCACATCTGATCGGTCAGTTTGGCGTCGGCTTCTATTCCGCCTTTATCGTCGCGGAGCAGGTAGAAGTATTCAGCCGCCGTGCGGGGACCTCTGCAGAGGAGGGCGTGTACTGGTCTTCGAAGGGCGAGGGCGATTTCGAGGTTGCCAACATCGAAAAGGCGGAGCGCGGCACCCGCATCGTTCTGCACCTCAAGTCTGGTGAAGAGGAATTTGCCGACGGTTGGCGCCTTCGCAACATCATCAAGAAGTACTCCGACCACATCGCTCTGCCGATTGAATTGCCAAAGGAGTTTCATGGCGAGGAGAAAGACAAGCCGGCAGAGGCTGAGTGGGAAACCGTCAACCGAGCCAGTGCACTCTGGACCCGTCCCCGCACCGAGGTGAAGGACGAGGAGTATCAGGAGTTCTACAAGCACGTCGGTCACGACTTCGAGAATCCCTTGGCGTGGAGCCACAACAAGGTCGAGGGCAAGCTCGAATACACCTCGCTGTTATTCGTGCCTGGCCGCGCGCCCTTCGACCTGTATCAGCGCGAAGCGCCCAAGGGGCTGAAACTCTACGTCCAGCGCGTTTTCATCATGGATCAGGCGGATGAGTTCCTGCCGTTGTACCTGCGTTTTATCAAGGGAGTGGTCGACTCCAACGACCTCTCGTTGAACGTTTCCCGCGAGATCCTGCAGAAGGATCCGGTGATCGATTCGATGAAGTCGGCGTTGACCAAGCGCGTGCTGGACATGCTGGACAAGCTGGCCAAAGACAAGCCGGAAGACTACAAGAACTTCTGGAAGCAGTTCGGCCAGGTTCTGAAAGAGGGCCCTGCGGAGGACTTCGCCAACAAGGAGAAGATCGCAGGTTTGCTGCGTTTCGCTTCCACCCAAGATGCTTCTGGTGAGCAAAGCGTTTCGCTGGCTGACTACCTGGGCCGCGTCAAGGAAGGTCAGGACAAGGTTTACTACCTCACCGGTGAGTCCTATGCGCAGGTGAAAAACAGTCCGCACCTGGAAGTCTTCCGCAAGAAAGGCATCGAGGTGTTACTGCTGACTGACCGCATCGATGAGTGGCTGATGAGCTACCTGACCGAGTTTGACGGCAAGCAGTTCGTTGACGTCGCGCGCGGCGACCTTGACCTCGGCAAGCTGGATACGGAAGAAGACAAGAAGGCTCAGGAAGAGATTGCCAAAGCGAAGGAAGGACTGGTGGAGCGTCTCAAGACTGCGCTGGGTGACGAGGTCGCAGAGGTGCGAGTGTCGCACCGTCTGACTGATTCGCCGGCAATCCTGGCGATCGGTGAGCAAGACCTGGGCCTGCAGATGCGTCAGATTCTTGAAGCCAGCGGACAGAAAGTACCGGAGTCGAAGCCGATTTTCGAAATCAACCCGGCACACCCGCTGATCGAAAAGCTTGATGCCGAGCCGGACGAAGATCGCTTCTCCGATCTGTCACACGTCCTCTTCGATCAGGCCGCACTCGCAGCTGGCGATAGCCTGAAAGATCCTGCGGCTTATGTGCAGCGTCTCAACAAGCTCCTAGTTGAGCTGTCCGCTTAACCTTGAGCAGTGTCATTGAAAGGCCCGTCATTGACGGGCCTTTTTTGTTTCGAACGCGGCGCGGGACTTTGTCGTCGGTACCGTTGCCGCATTATGAACCGCTACGAGGCGGCACGGTCTATCCGCTTGTTCACTAGGAGGACATCGGTTGCTCAATATACGAAACTGTCTCGCGGCGCTGTGCCTGGTTGTTACTGTCACGCCGGTGCAGGCACGGGATTACCACTACAGCGATTCACATCTTCATTTCGTCGATTTTTTCCAAGAGACCGATGGCATGCAGCAACTGCTCAAGGCCATGGACGAGAGCAACATTGACCACGTGATGATCAGCGGCATTCCGGTTGCGAAGAAGTGGCACGAGAACGAGCCTAAGCGTCCGCGATACTACGCCGGGGATGACGCTGCCGTTTACTGGTACAGCGCGACCGATGTGTTAGTTGCAGCCGCGCTTAAAGAGCTGGACGAAGACCAGCGCAAACGCTTCCACCCGTTTCTGTCAGGGTTCAATCCAAACGACAAGAATGCCGATGCGCACATCCGTCGGATGCTGGATCTCGATCCTGGGCTATGGCGGGGGTTAGGCGAGGTCTTTACTCGGCATGACGATATAACCGCCCTGACCCAGGGCGACACGCCGCGCGCCAACAATGAAGCGCTTACGCGCGTGTATCACCTTGCGGCCGAATTCGATCTGCCGGTGATGCTGCATTCGAACATCACCTCCAAGCGCGAGCGCAATCCGCTCTATCTTGAGGAGCTCGAAGAGCCGCTGCGAAATCACCCGCATACCCGTTTCATCTGGGCGCATGCCGGGACGAGCATGGAGTTGTATCGGCATCAGAAGAAGCTCGACTTTCTCTTGCCTACCGTTAAGCGACTGCTTGATGACTACCCAAACCTGTATATCGATCTGTCATGGACCATGCTGGAGCCTTACCTGCTGGATCGTTCCGGGAATGTCGACCCAGCCTGGGTTGCCTTGGTCGAGCGCCATCCGACGCGCTTCATGATCGGATCGGATGTGGTCGGCCGGTTTGATGGTGTCGGCGAAGCAATGCGCGCATTTGATCCTTTCCTTGATGCTTTGTCAGAACCTACAGCGCAAAAGGTGGCGCGAGACAATTTCCTCGACGTGCTACCGCGCAACCGTGGCCGCGGTGAATGAGATGAGGCCAGTGATGTATGACGGCGTACACACACGGTGGCGATCTCAAGGCCGGCGCGTGTATCGGTCAAGCACTCAGCGCCTAGCTCCGCCGAGACTATCGCTCTGGTAAGGAACGTATTCAGCACCATTGGTTCGAGAGTTCGACTATCCGTTTCGCCCCAAAGCTGGGCAGGGCGCGAGGAGATGGGTACCATTCGGCGTTTTTCGCAAGGCATTGACTGTCGCTTCCAGGGCGATTGACTTCGCCTGACCCAGCCGTCTACGCCGAGACTTCATCATGTCTAGCCTTTCAACCCAGTTATTTCGCGCTTACAACCGAGTCAGCCTTGTTACACAGATCGTCGTTGGCCTTGTTGCCGGCTGTTTGCTGGCCTGGCTGTGGCCTGAGACCGCTGCGTCGGTCAGTTTGCTGGGTGATTTGTTCGTTGCGGGATTGAAGGCGGTCGCGCCGGTATTGGTCTTCGTCCTGGTCACTGCATCACTGGCTAACCACAAGCGGGGGCAGCCGACGCACATTCGCCCAATCCTGGTTCTCTACGCATTGGGTACAGTCAGCGCTGCAATCGTTGCGGTTATCGCCAGCTTCGTGTTTCCGACGAGTTTGACGTTGGTCAGCCAGGCGAATGACGTCATACCGCCTGCGGGGGTAGGGGCTGTTCTAAAAACGTTGCTGTTCAACGTGGTTGATAACCCAGTCCATGCGCTGATTGACGGCAATTTCATCGGTATCCTGGCGTGGGCAATCGGACTTGGGTTTGCCTTCAGACATGCTCGTCAAGGCACCCGCGATTGGATCTCCGATATGTCGGAAGGTGTGACCCTGATCGTCAAGGTTGTTATCGGGTTTGCCCCGCTGGGCATTTTTGGACTGGTCGCCGGCACCCTGGCTGAGTCCGGTTTCGAGGCGTTGGTTGGTTACCTGCAGCTGTTGATGGTGTTGGTCGGCAGCATGCTGTTCATGGCGCTGGTGGTTAACCCTCTGATCGTGTTCTGGCAGATTCGTGGGAATCCCTATCCCCTGGTGCTGACCTGTTTGCGGGAAAGTGGCATAACCGCATTCTTTACCCGCAGCTCAGCAGCCAACATCCCGGTGAACATGCAGTTGTGCGAACGACTGGGGCTGCATAAAGACACCTACTCGGTTTCGATTCCGCTTGGCGCGACCATCAACATGGGCGGTGCGGCTATTACCATAACGGTGTTGACGCTGGCGGCCGTTAACACGCTGGGTATCGCCGTGGATATCCCAACCGCAATTCTGCTCAGTCTGATGGCGGCGATCTGTGCCTGCGGTGCGTCTGGTGTTGCAGGCGGTTCGCTGCTGCTGATTCCGCTGGCGTGCAGCCTGTTTGGGATTTCCAACGACCTGGCGATGCAAGTCGTCGCGGTCGGCTTCATCATTGGCGTGATTCAGGACTCGGCCGAGACCGCATTGAACTCCTCGACGGATGCGCTTTTTACCGCAGCATCGTGCATGGCGCACGGAGATGTAGAAGGCGCTGTGCAGACGTCCTGATCCGCGTGCGTCTACTAGGTCGAGTCCCGCTTAGGCTACTCGACCCGGCGTGATCTACCAGTGAACAAAACACACCACACCACAAACAATAACGGCGCCCTTAGGCGCCGTTATTGTTTGTGGCGAGGAGTCGATCAGCCTTTCCAGCGCTTCAGTACCAGCGTTGCGTTGGTACCGCCGAAGCCAAAGCTATTACTCATGATGGTGTCGATTTTCGCATCTTCGCGGGTTTCGCGAACGATCGGCATATCGGCAACCTCTGCATCGAGCTCTTCAATGTTGGCCGAGCCAGCAATGAAGTTGCCCTGCATCATCAGCATGCAATAGATCGCTTCGTGGACACCTGCAGCGCCCAGCGAATGTCCGGACAGGCTCTTGGTCGAGCTGATAGCTGGGATCTTGTCGCCGAACATGTTGCGTACGGCCTTGCTCTCAGCGACGTCGCCCACTGGTGTCGAGGTGCCATGGGTGTTCAGGTAATCAATGTCACCTTCGACTGTGGCCATCGCCTGCTGCATGCAGCGCAGTGCGCCTTCGCCGCTCGGTGCCACCATGTCGTAGCCATCGGAAGTAGCGCCGTAACCGACGATTTCCGCATAGATCTTGGCGCCGCGCTTGAGCGCATGCTCCAGCTCTTCAACCACTACCATGCCGCCGCCGCCGGCGATGACGAAACCGTCACGCTTGGCGTCGTAGGCCCGCGAGGCCTTTTCCGGCGTCGCGTTGTACTGGCTGGACAGGGCGCCCATGGCGTCGAACAGGCAGCTCTGGCTCCAGTGTTCTTCCTCGCCGCCGCCGGCAAAGACGACATCCTGCTTGCCCATCTGAATCTGCTCCATCGCATGGCCGATGCAATGCGCACTGGTCGCGCAGGCCGAGGCGATGGAGTAGTTGATGCCCTTGATACGGAACGGCGTTGCGAGGCAGGCGGATACCGTGCTGCTCATGGTGCGCGGTACGCGGTATGGGCCGATGCGCTTGACACCCTTTTCGCGAAGGATGTCGATGGCTTCCATCTGATTGATGGTGGAAGCGCCGCCGGAGCCGGCGATCAGGCCGATGCGTGGATCGGAGATATCATCGGCGCTGAGCCCCGAGTCTTCGAGAGCCTGTTGCATCGCCAGATAGGCGTAAGCCGCTGCATCGCCCATGAAGCGCAAGACCTTGCGGTCGATCAGCTCTTCGAGGTTCAGGTCGACCGAGCCAGAGACCTGGCTGCGCAGGCCCATATCGGCATAGGCCTGATTGAAGCGAATGCCGGGGCGGCTAGCCCGCAGGTTGGCGGAAACGGTGTCTTTGTCATTGCCGAGGCATGAAACGATGCCCAGGCCGGTGATTACGACGCGACGCATGCGGAAGTCCTTCAGAAGCTATCAGTAGATGTAAACAGGCCGACACGTAAACCTTCGGCACTGTAGATCTCGCGACCATCCACGCTCACGGTGCCATCGGCTATGCCGAGAACCAGAGAGCGGCTGATGGTGCGTTTGATATGGATGTTATAGGTAACTTTCTTGGCGGTCGGCAGGACCTGACCGAAGAATTTGACCTCGCCAGAACCCAGCGCACGACCACGGCCTGGGTTGCCTTGCCAGCCTAGATAGAAGCCGACCAGTTGCCACATGGCGTCGAGGCCCAGGCAGCCAGGCATGACTGGGTCCCCTTCGAAATGGCAGGCAAAGAACCAGAGGTCAGGATTGATATCCAGCTCAGCAACCAGCTCGCCCTTGCCGTACTTGCCGCCGACTTCGCTGATATGAACGATGCGGTCGACCATTAGCATGTTCGGTGCCGGCAGTTGCGCATTACCGGGGCCGAACAGCTCGCCGCGGCTGCAACGGAGCAGATCTTCCCGAGTAAAGGCCTGTTGTTTGGTCATGCGTATTCCTCAATGGTCCCTTTATGGAGGGCTTGCTGCGTTCATCCGACTCGACAATAGCGAGTCCGGTCATAAGACTAGTCATAGACTGCTGCCTTGCGCTTAAAGTCACAGCGCAGGGACATGAGTACCGCTCGTTTAGACCAACCACGAGACGACCATGGTGGAAACGGGCCCATACTTTAACACTCCTGACCCGTCACCACGACCATGTGACGTTCTGCCTCTATATCGACCATTGGGGAATGTCTCCTCGCTATGGCTGCAGCACAGCTCGGCAGCATTGGCCGGAAATTGTAATCTGATGATTCCGGGGGTATCGGGGGTTTCCACTGGTTGCGCTCGAAGCGGCACGTATAATGCCGGCCATTGCACTTGGTGCCTAGACGGATCCCTCATGACTGAACAGCAACCCATCGCGGTGCTTGGCGGCGGCAGCTTCGGAACCGCCATCGCAAACCTGCTCGCCGAGAACGGTCACAGCGTCCGCTTGTGGATGCGCGATGCCGAGCAGGCCGAGAGTATTCGAGCGCACCGCCAGAACCCGCGCTATTTGAAAGGCGTGACGCTGCTGCCGGCCGTAAACGCTGTCACTGATCTAGGGCAGACGCTGGCCGATTGTCGGCTGATCTTTGTTGCGCTGCCCTCCAGTGCCTTGCGCCAGGCTCTTTCCCCCTTCGCAGAGCAGCTGTCGAGCAAGATGTTGGTAAGCACAACTAAAGGCATCGAGGCGCAAGGCTTCATGCTGATGAGTCAGATCCTGGAACAGATCGCGCCTCAGGCCCGCATCGGCGTGATATCAGGGCCTAATCTGGCGCGCGAAGTGGCTGAACACGCTCTAACTGCGACGGTTGTGGCCAGTGACGACGAGGCGCTTTGCCGTTGTGTGCAGCAGGCGCTGCACGGGCGGACCTTTCGGGTCTATGCCAGCTCGGATCGGTTTGGCGTCGAGCTTGGCGGCGCATTGAAAAACGTTTACGCCATCATGGCCGGCATGGCCGCGGCGCTCGGTATGGGAGAAAACACCCGTAGCATGCTGATCACTCGCGCCCTGGCCGAAATGACCCGTTTTGCTGTTAGGCTCGGAGCGAATCCGATGACCTTCCTCGGCCTGGCTGGAGTGGGTGACCTGATCGTTACCTGCACCTCCACGAAAAGCCGAAACTTTCAGGTGGGCTATGCCCTCGGCGAGGGGTTGAGTCTCGATGAAGCCGTGTCACGGCTGGGTGAAGTCGCTGAAGGCGTCAACACCATCAAGGTTTTGAAGGTCAAGGCAGAGGAGCTGCAGGTCTACATGCCGCTGGTCGCAGGTCTGCATGCCATTTTGTTCGAGGGGCGTACGCTGGATCAGGTCATTGCGCTGCTGATGCGCGGCGAACCGAAGACTGACGTCGATTTCATTTCCACCGACGGTTTCTGATACGACAACGGAGCTATCAATGAACACATCACAACGCAGCGCAGAGCGCGAGTCGCTGATTCTGCGCGCACTCTGGATGCTGGTTTTCTTTTTTGTCTGGCAACTGGCTGAATTGGTATTGCTGGTCATTGTCGTGGCGCAGCTGGTGCTGCAGGCGGTTAACGGCAAAGCGAATGACAGCTTGCTGGAGCTCGGTGACAGCCTCAGCCAGTACGTGGCGCAAATTGGTCGTTTTGGCACCTTCAATACGGACCGTAAACCCTGGCCAATGTCCGACTGGCCCAAGCCGCGTCCAGCCGACCGGGATACAGCTCCTCCCGTGCAACCGGCCCCTTCGGAGCAGGAGCCTCAGCCGTGAGGTTGTGGCTGCTACGCCATGGAGAAGCCGAGCCCCGGAACCGCACTGATGCCGAGCGTAATCTCACAGCAGCCGGTCGAGTTGAAGTGGAGGGCGCTGCCGCGCATCTGCAAGGGCGACCGGTGCAGGCCATTCTGGCAAGCCCCTACCAGCGAGCCCAACAGACCGCTGAACTTGTTCGGCAGACACTCGGTTTCGGCGGTCCAGTTGAAACCGTACCCTGGCTGACGCCGGAATCTGACCCGGCCGATGCGCTGCTCTATCTTGATCGTCGCAGCGAACAGCATGTGCTGCTGGTCACTCATCAGCCCTTTATCGGTGTGTTCGGCGGCTGGCTGGTCAGTGGTCACCGTGAAGCGCCCTTACCAATGGCAACCGCCAGCCTGGCGGAATTGGAAGGGGAACATGTGGCGGCGGGGTTGATGCACCTGGTTGGGCTGCGGCACCCGGTCTGAAGTCAACGGCTTCCTATCTATGCTGCGCCTACTGCTGCAGGTGATGATCCATAAACAATGATAAAAACAGGAGAGCGACACACGTGAGCATCTGGCAACGTCCACCGAGCCTCGAACAACTCAACGCCAACCGGCAGAACACCATTGTCGAACTGCTCGATATTCGTTTCGAAGCAGTCGAAGAGGACTGTCTCACGGCGAGCATGGTTGTCGACTCCCGCACCCACCAGCCTTATGGTCTGCTGCACGGCGGCGCTTCGGTTGTGCTCGCTGAGACCGTTGGTTCGATGGCTAGCTATCAGTGCATCGACCCCAACCGATTCTATTGTGTCGGCCTGGAAGTGAACGCCAACCATATCCGCGCGGTGCGCAGTGGCCGTGTCACTGCAGTCTGCCGTCCGGTTCATCTTGGACGCTCCAGTCACGTCTGGGATATCCGGCTGCACGGAGATGACGGCAAGCTGAGCTGCATCTCGCGTTTGACCGTTGCAGTCGTACCTCTTGGCGAAAACAGCCCACAACCTGTAGGGACGTTGTAGACGCACTTGTTTGGCAGGACTGCCATTGCTTCTGCCGCTTCGGCCGATTGCCGTTAAGGGAAGGGGCGCCAGACAATGGCCGTCGTTTCCATTCAGCTGCTTAGAACCCATGACGCAACGCATTTTTTTCGCTCACGCCAACGGTTTTCCATCGGCTACCTATCACAAGCTGTTCGAAAACCTGACGCCCGAGTACGCCGTTACCCACCTCGATCAGCACGGTCATGACCCGCGCTTTCCGGTGAATGACAATTGGCAGAACCTGGTGCAAGAGCTTATTGAGCAGCTGGTCGAGTTGCAGGAGCCGGTCTGGGGTGTCGGGCATTCGCTTGGCGGAATGCTGCATTACCACGCTGCCCTGCAACGCCCGGAGCTTTATCGTGGGGTGGTCATGCTCGATTCACCCATGCCGACCTGGCTCGACCAGACGCTGATCTGGGCGGGCAAACGTTTTGGTTTCATTGATCGCCTGACGCCCGCAGGCCGGACCCTGGGCCGTCGCGAGCAGTTCAGCTGCGTCGATGAAGCGCGGCGTTACTTTGCGAGCAAAGCACTTTTTCGCGCCTTTGATCCTGCCTGCCTGGATGCGTATGTCGAGCATGGTCTGGAGCCCACCGAGCAAGGCGTCCGCTTGCGCTTCGATCCGGAAACGGAGATTCGGATCTATCGCAGCGTGCCCCATGTGACGCCCGGCTGGCCCCATGCACTGAAAATGCCGCTGGCCGTGGTGCGCGGGCGTCAGAGCCGCGTGGTGCTGCCTCATCATCTCTATTTGTTGCGACTGGTTGCCCACGGGGAGGCACACACCTTACCTGGTGGGCATATGTTTCCGCTTGAGCGACCGGATGACACCGCGGTCCTGCTCAGGCAGTTGTTCACTCGCTGGAGCGAATCGAACAGAAGGGGTGCTGCATGAGTGTTACGTTCGAAGAGATCCGGCTAAGCCTGCCCCATATCGAGGTCGCTGCGCACCTGTACGGTCCGGAGGACGGCCAGCCTGTCATTGCCCTACACGGTTGGTTGGACAATGCGGCTACCTTCTCTCGTTTGGCGCCGTTGCTCGAGGGTCTCCGCATCGTTGCGCTAGACCTTCCAGGACACGGCCATTCCGATCATCGACCGCTCGGTGCCGCCTATAACATCTGGGACTACGCGCACGATGTACTGCAGACGGCCGAGCAGTTCGGCTGGAAGCGGTTCTCTTTATTGGGACACTCGATGGGCGCCATCGTGTCGGTGTTGCTGGCCGGTGCCATGCCTGAGCGGGTCGAGCGGCTGGCATTGATCGATGGGGTGATTCCCTTTACCGGCGAAGCCGAAACTGCGCCACAGAAGCTTGGTGAATCGCTGCAGAAGTTGCTCGCCGTGGACGACAAGCGAAAGCCGGTTTACGCCACCTTCGAGCAGGCTGTCGCGGCACGCATGAAAGGCGTGGGGGCGGTTAGTCACGAGGCGGCCGAGCGGCTTGCGCAGCGAGGATTGATGCCGGTTCCTGGAGGCTATACCTGGCGAACTGATGCGCGTTTGATGCTGCCGTCATCGATGCGACTGACCCGCGCTCATGCTTTAGCATTCGTACATTGCGTAGCTTGCCCGGCGAGCCTGATCCTGGCGGAGCAAGGGTTGCTCAACCAGCCAGCCATGGTCGAATTAATCCAGACCTTGCCGTTCGAGCTGCATCGCCTTCCCGGCGGCCATCATTTGCACCTGGATGATCAGCTCGGTGCTGAGGCGGTGGCGGCCGTTTTCAATCCGTTCTTCGCAGGCTGAGCCGAGGCAGGACGGCGTTACGCAAGAATCTGTCGCAAAGCCCTGCTTGACTTGCTTTTAGCAACTGGTGACGCTGGGCCATCGCTTCAGCAGGGACCACCTCGATGATTAACTTCCATACCATTGCCATCTCCAACGGTCGGACCGCGTCGACGGCGGTGCTCCATTGAGGTGCCGTATGCGAGTTATATCGGTAACAGGGCTGTTTTTGGCTGTCGGCATCACTGAAGCGGCAGATCTTCCGGGCAGCCGAGATTTCGACATGCTGCCACGATACCCACAGTCTGAAATTGTGGCCTTCAAAGAGCGCGACGTGCTGGACCGAACCTATCCTCTGGATTCGATTCGGCGTATCAGTGGGCGGCTACGAATGAGCGATCAGATCACCGCCAGCGGCTATCTGACGGCGGTGACTTATAGGTTGCCCGACGTCCATACGGGCATAGAGGCCTTCGAGCGGTCGCGGAGTCGCCTGTTGCAAGAGGGTGCTGAGCTGCTCTTCTGGTGTGAGGGGCGTGAATGCGGGTCGAGCAGCCTGTGGGCTAATGAAGTGTTTCACCGCTCGACACTTTACGGCCCGGAGGCAAGGCAGGCTTACCTGCTGGCGCGCCTGCCAGGCGATTCGGATCGGCTCATGGCGCTCTATGGCGTTACCCGTGGCAACGGCCGTCCCTATCTGCAAGTGGAGCAGTTCCAGCCGGATGAGCCGCTCGGTATTATCCTGCCGAATCCGGGCACCCTGTTGCGTCAGTTGAAAAGTACCGGCGAACTCTGGCTGCCGCGATTACCACAAGAGCCCACGGCAGAGTGGGGGGCGCTGCTGGCGAACGTGCTGCGGCTCGATAGTACGATACGGGTCGCATTGAGAGGCAAGGGCGCAGCGGCTTGGTACGAAGCGCTGACGCAAGAGAGGATCAAGGCGCGGCGCATCGAAGCAGAAGCCACCGACGAGGATGGGCTGCGGATCACGCTGTTGCGTTGAGGCTCCGTTTCAGTCTGCAAAAGCCACTGCTCTTTCAGGCGCACTTTGCTCTAAAGTGCGCCACCTTCTTCCATAGGTAACACCATGCTCAACAACGATCGTCTGCTGGTGCAGATTCTGCTCCTGGTGTTGCTCGGCGCCTGCGTGTGGGTGTTGGCCCCGTTTGCCTCAGCGCTCTTCTGGGCGGCGGTGCTGGCATTCGCCAGCTGGCCGATCATGCGCGTACTCACCCGATGGATGAACGGCAATTCCACGCTTGCCGCCACCCTTTTAACGGGCGGATGGATGGTCCTGGTAGCGGTGCCGCTGGTCTGGTTGGGGTTCAACATTGCCGACCAGATCCGCGAGGTCAACGTGCTGGTGCACAATCTGCAGGTGCAGGGGCTGCCGCCACCGCCGGCGTGGCTCGCTGAATTGCCGCTGATTGGCGACAACCTGCTGAGTCTCTGGAACACGCTGGATGAGCAAGGTACGGCCTTCTTCGCGACGATCCGGCCTTATATAGGTCAGGTGGGCAACTGGTTGTTGGTGCGCAGCGCACGCGTTGGCGGTGGGATGCTGGAACTGGCGCTCAGCCTGGTACTGGTGTTCTTCTTTTATCGAGATGGGCCGAAACTGGCTGCGTTCGTACATAGTCTGCTGCATCGACTGATTGGTGACCGCGCTGATCACTACCTGGAGTTGGTAGCCGGTACGGTTCAGCGTGTCGTTAACGGTGTGATCGGCACCGCGGCTGCCCAGGCGATTCTGGCGTACGTCGGATTCAGCATTGCCGGCATACCCGGTGCGCTGATCCTCGGTCTGCTGACCTTCGCTTTCAGTTTCCTGATGGTGCCGCCGCTGATCTGGGGCCCCGCCACGCTCTGGCTTGCCTGGCAGGGTCAGTACGGCATGGCCGTATTTCTGGGGATATGGGGCATGTTCATCATCAGTGGCGTGGACAACGTGCTGAAACCCTACCTGATCAGCCGCGGCGGTAACCTGCCCTTGGTGGTGGTGCTGCTTGGCGTGTTTGGTGGCGTGTTGGCGTTCGGCTTCATGGGGCTGTTCCTCGGTCCGACGCTCTTGGCAGTTGCTTACAGCCTGCTGGAAGACTGGCTGGTCAAGGAAGTGCCAGGCATCGTCTCGCCAGCAAAGCGTCCGAGTGATCAACTGGAAGATGCAGCGGTACGCGACTAGCTGACTGTTGCTGGCAGCTCTGTTGCCGGTCGGTTACGCAGGTTCGAGCCGCTAGAGCTGCTCGCTCTCGTATTTGTCCAGCGCATCGCTGGCAACGATCTGTCCCAACTTGATCAGCTCAGGGGCTTTGTAGAATTCGTAGAAACGGCAGGCGCGCTTGGGGATGTTCACCAGGACGTTGGGCGGATAGCCAGCGATCTTGTATTGGGTCAATGAGGATTGCATCACTTCGAAGCTCTGGTTGATGAGCTCCAGCAAGGATGCCGGACCGCCCACATCAATCACCATCGATCCCTCGGCCGACTTCGGCGCACTTTGCCCTGATGGGGCGGCCGGCGGCTGGGCCTCGCCAGGTCCACCAACGGCAGTGAGTTCGGCAATATGGTCTTCGAGCCCTTTGCTGCGCCAGAACGGCAGGTGTGAGCTGATCGAGCTGACCATGGCATCGAAGCGTCCTGGGCGGATTATTTCCGGCAGCGGGTATTGCCGATGGTTGTTGGCGTTGAGATTGACGGCGATGATGATGTCGCTGTGGCTAGAGACCACCGGCACGATGGGCAGGGGATTGAGTATGCCGCCGTCGACCAGCATCCGGTTGCCTTGCATGACCGGCGTGAACAGGCTTGGGATAGCTGCCGAGGCGCGCATCGCCAGTTCCAGATTGCCCTCCTGAAACCAGATCTCCTGCTGATTCGTCAGGTCGGCGGCGACGGCCGTGAATGGGATTGGCAAATCCTCAATGTTGACCGAGCCGAGCATCTCCCTGATGCGTCCGAAAATCTTCTCGCCGCGTATCGCCCCGAGGCTGAAACTCGGATCGACCAATCGCAGCATGTCGAAGTAGTCCAGGCTTTCAATCCACTCGCGGTATTCCCCAAGCTTCCCGGCTGCGTAGATGCCGCCTACGACTGCGCCCATCGAACAACCTGCGACACAGGTGATCTCGTAGCCCCGGGTCTCGAGTTCTTCGATTACGCCGATGTGCGCGTAGCCGCGAGCCCCTCCCGATCCCAACACCAGTGCGACCTTGTTGCCCATGTAGTTCTCCCTATTGGCGTTGGGCGATAGCTTCCAGCTTCAGGCTGCAAGCTTCAAGCTAAAGCGAGGAGCTGGTCGTTTCCGTGCAATCCCTTCGGCTCACGCCGCAGCGATGTGGTCACCAGCCTTGCTACAATCGTTGCCCGTTTTGCCAGCATCACGAGAGTCTTTCCCAGATGAGCGAACCCATCCGCCTCACCCAATACAGCCACGGTGCCGGCTGCGGCTGCAAGATTTCGCCCAAGGTGCTGGACGTGATCCTCGCGGGCAGCGGGGCACAGAACCTTGATCCCCGCCTGTGGGTCGGAAATGCCTCGCGTGATGATGCCGCGGTCTACGGCATCGACGAAGAGCGCGGCGTGGTATCGACTACCGATTTCTTCATGCCAATCGTCGACGATCCCTTCGACTTCGGCCGTATCGCCGCGACCAACGCCATCAGTGATATCTACGCGATGGGCGGTGATCCTCTCATGGCGATCGCCATCCTTGGCTGGCCCGTCAACGTGCTGCCGCCTGAGGTGGCGCGCGAGGTCATCGCGGGTGGCCGAGCCGTGTGTGAGGCCGCAGGCATTCCGCTAGCCGGCGGGCATTCGATCGACGCGCCCGAACCGATATTCGGTTTGGCCGTGACCGGTCTGGTCAACAAGAACCAGATGAAACGTAACGACACAGCCTCGGTTGGCTGCAAGCTCTATCTGACCAAGCCCCTAGGTATAGGCATTCTCACGACCGCGGAGAAAAAGGCCAAATTGCGACCCGAGGATGTCGGCAGGGCGCGTGACTGGATGTGCACGCTCAACACCCCCGGTAGCCGCTTCGGCAAGCTCGATTGCGTACGTGCAATGACGGACGTCACCGGTTTCGGGCTGCTCGGACATCTGGTCGAAATGGCCGATGGCAGCGCTGTGACTGCGTGCATCGATTACGCTCACGTGCCGCGCCTGGAAGGTGTCGAGTATTACCTCGAACAGGGCTGTGTGCCTGGCGGTACGGGGCGCAACTTCGAGAGTTATGGTGACCGTATTGCTCCCATTGACGAAGTGCAGAAGCAGTTGTTGTGTGATCCGCAGACCAGCGGCGGATTGTTGGTCGCGGTTGCCCCTGAAGGGGAGGCCGAATTCCTCGCAGTTGCCGCTGAACTCGGCCTGATGCTCCAGCCGATCGGTGAGTTGATTGAAGCCGGCGCCTTTGCCGTCGAGGTACGTTGATGCGTGGCGATACCGATAATTTTGCCGAGCTGTTTCTTAACGATGTGCCGATGATGGACGCACGAGCGCCTGTGGAATTCGCCAAGGGCGCGTTCCCTGGCGTGGTCAACCTGCCGCTGATGAACGATCTCGAGCGCCAGAGGGTTGGCACCTGTTACAAGCAGCAGGGGCAGCAAGCGGCGATCGAACTAGGCCACCGGCTGGTGAGTGGTCAAGTGAAGGCTGAGCGTATTCAGGCTTGGGCCGACTTCGCCCGCAACAACCCTCAGGGCTATATCTACTGTTTCCGCGGTGGATTGCGTTCGCAGCTGGTCCAGCAGTGGCTCAAGACTGAGGCGGGGATCGACTATCCGCGCGTGACCGGCGGCTACAAGGCGATGCGCCATTTTCTGCTGGAGACCATAGAGCGTGCGGCCGCGCATGACAATTTCGTGCTGGTCGGCGGTATGACCGGGACGGGTAAAACCGAGGTGCTGGCGCGTTTGGAAGACGGAGTTGATCTGGAAGGCATTGCCAATCATCGCGGCTCTAGCTTTGGCAAGCGCGCCACCCCGCAGCCGGTGCAGATCGACTTCGAGAACGCTCTGGCGATCCGCTTGTTGAAGATGCAGAAAGCCGGTGCCAGGCAGTTCGTGCTGGAAGATGAAGCGCGGCTGGTCGGACGCTGTTCTATCCCGCTGCCCTTGTTCCAGGGTATGCAGCACTATCCGCTGGTCTGGCTCGAAGACAGTTTCGAGGGCCGGGTTGATCGTATCCTCAAGGACTATGTGATCGATCTCTGTGCAGAGTTCATCACCGAGTTCGGCGACGGAGGTTTCACTGCATTTGCCGAGCGTTTGCAGCAAAGCCTGGTCAATATCAGCAAGCGGCTCGGCGGCGAATGCTACACACGGCTGGCAGCGATCATGGATCAGGCACTTGCCGAACAGGCGAGTACGGGTTCGGTTGATCTGCACCGCGGATGGATCGAGGCGTTGTTGAGGCAGTACTACGATCCGATGTATGCCTACCAGCGTGAAAACAAGGCCGCCAGAATCGAGTTCGCTGGTGAGCAAAACGCGGTCGTCGAGTTCTTGCGCGAGCGCGCTGCGGGTCATCAACACTGAGCAGGTCTCAAAACGAGGATCTAGGGATGAAGAACTTAATCTGTCTATCGCTGTTGGCACTGACCCTGACCGGTTGCGCCGCCAAGACTGCCTACCGAGACAGCTGTGCATCACAGCTGAACGCCGCCTGGGAAGAGCAAAGCCTGGCCGAGGCGGAAGGCTTCGCCGGCACCGTCAGCTATTCCAAGGCGATGGCACTGCTGACCGGCGCCAAGACCCAGCAACAATTCGAGGCCTACCAGGGCTGCGTGGAGAAGGCCAAGAAGGCCCGTTTCTATCTGCGTGAGTCGCGCGCAGGACGCTGATGTTGCTGCCATGCTGTGGCGGTCGGCTGGCTGCCACTTCCTTATCCATCGGTTCCTCGCAATTACTGAACCGACTCAGCAGGGATCTACATGCAGCTTGATTTTTCCACGCTGGCACCAGTCGAGGCCTATCGTTGGCTAACGTCCACCATTACGCCGCGACCCATTGCCTGGGTCTCGACTTGCTCGACCTCGGGCGTCAGCAATCTTGCCCCGTTCAGCTTCTTCCAGGTCATCAGCAGTAACCCTCCAACGTTGCTGATCAACGTCGGCTTGAAAGACGGCCTACCAAAAGACACCGCCCGGAACGCGAACGAGACAGGGGAGCTCGTTGTTCAGCTCGTCAGCGCCGAGCAAGCCGAAGCGATGAACGCCTCTGCGGCTACCTTGCCACACGGCATCAGCGAGTTTGAGCACTGCGTGATTGCCAGCGAACCGGCTAGCCTCGTGAAGGTGCAGCGGGTCGCCGGTGCGCCGGTTGCCTTCGAATGTCGCGTAGCGCAGATCCTGCCGTATCCGCCCGAGTCGCCTAACTGTCAGCTCATCTTCGCCGAAGTGTTGTTGGCGCACATCGACGACAGTGTTCTCGATGAGCGAGGTCGCGTCGATTCGGCCCGGCTTGATCTGGTTGGCAGGCTGGGCGGTGCGGCGTACAGCTATACGCGAGAGCGTTTCGAGATGCAGCGACCCTAGCAGGGACCCATGTTTCTGATCGATTAGGTCAGGAAGCTACCCAAGCTGTGAAGCGGTGTGGCGTCGTCACCCGCCGGATCAAGTGACGTATCACAAGTTCGCAACACCAAGTTTCACCGCTTTGCCTGCGCTGGCCGGGTCAGTAGGATCGAAGGAACAAACAAAGGAGAGTTGCATGCGCACCCGATTGGAAGTCTGTCTGCGGTCGGTCAATGAAGTGCTGCTCGGCAAGCAATCGCAGGTGCGATTAGCCATGGCCTGCCTGCTGGCGAGGGGGCACCTACTGGTCGAGGACCTGCCCGGTATGGGCAAGACGACCTTGAGCCATGCGCTTGCGAAGGTCATGGGGCTGGATTTCCAGCGCATCCAGTTCACCTCCGACCTGCTGCCGGGCGATATTCTCGGCACCTCGGTATTCGACAAGGAAAGCGCTCAGTTTGTGTTTCATCCGGGACCGATCTTCGCCGAGCTGGTGCTGGCGGACGAAATCAACCGGGCTACACCGAAGAGCCAGAGTGCGTTGCTTGAAGCCATGGAAGAAGGGCAGGTAACGATCGAGGGCGCGACGCGACCTTTGCCCGAGCCCTTCTTCGTGGTCGCCACGCAGAACCCGGTCAGCTCCGGCGGTACATTTGCCCTCCCTGAATCACAGCTGGATCGCTTTCTCATGCGCCTTTCGCTGGGCTACCCGGCTAAAGCGGCGGAGAAAGCATTGCTGCTCGGCGATTCGCGTCGCGATTTGCTCGCCCGATTACAACCCCAGCTGGATCGCGCCGAGTTAGCTGCTATCCAGCAGGCGGTGAGCGCCGTTCGCGTCAGTGATGCTCTGGTCGATTACGTCCTGCGCCTGGTCGAGGCCACGCGCACCCAGCCGCAATTCGCCTGGGGCTTGTCACCCCGTGCGAGCCTAGCGCTGCTGGCGGCAGCCCGTGCCTGGGCCTTTCTCGACGGTCGAGACTATGTAATCCCGGAAGACGTCCAGGCGGTGCTGCCCTCGGTGGTCGGCCATCGGTTGCGCGAACGCGCCGATGCCACCGGACATGGCGGCGGCGCATTGGTGCAATGGCTGCTGCGCGAAGTGCCGGCGCTGTGACGCCGCCTCTGCCGGACTGACGGGGGCGGGTATGCGAGTGCTACCACGGATACGAGATCGCTGGCTGCTGAAACGCATACCGCCAGGCCCTAGCGTACGCCTCAACCAGCGTCGCATCTTCATCATGCCTACGGCGGTCGGGATGAGTTTCCTGGTCGCGCTGCTGTTGATGTTGCTTGCCGCGATTAACTACGAGAACAGCCTGGCTTACGCACTGACATTTTTGCTGGGCTCGGTATTTGTCGTGGCGATTTTGCATACCTGGCGCAATCTGGCGGGGCTCGAATTAAAAGCGGGGGGCTCGGAGGCGGTTTTCCTCGGCGAGCAGGCCCGCTTGCGGGTGCGTCTGGAAAGCCGCGGTCGCCTGTACCAGGCCGTCTCGGTGGGCTGGCCTAAAAGTGGTTTGCAGTTGGTGGACGTGCCGGCAGCAGGTTCCTGCGAACTGGAACTGAGCTTGCCCACCGAGCACCGTGGCTGGTTGAGACCAGGACGGTTACGTGTGGAAAGCAGGTTTCCCTTGGGCATTCTAGTGGCCTGGAGCTGGGTAGACCTGCAGCAGGCCGCACTGGTCTATCCACGCCCAGTCGCAGGCGAGCCGCCAAAAAGCGGTGGGCACGCCGAAGAGAGCGCTGAGGGTTCGCTGGCGCAAGGCAGCGGCATCGACGATTACCAAGGCTTGCGCCCCTGGCAACCAGGCGACTCGAGAAAACGTTTGAACTGGAAAGCCTACTCTCGAGGGCAAGGCTTGCTGGTCAAGGATTTCACTGCGCTATCCGGCGAGGACCCATTACTGGATTTTGCTGCACTCGACGGCGATGTCGAATCCCGATTGTCGTTGCTCTGCCACTGGGTAGTGGAGCTGTCGGCGCGCCAGCAACCCTTCGCCCTCCGTGTCGCGGACGCCACCATCGAAGCTGGCGCTGGCGTAGAACACCGCAACCGCAGCCTTCGGGCATTGGCGTTGTTCGGACTGCCGTCTGTGGAGCCGAAATGAGCAGCCTGCAGCCCATTCCGCGTAACGGCCTGATCTGGCTGTTGGTAGCACAGGTGCTGGTCATCTTGCCGCATCTGGCTCACCTGCCACTGTGGATCATTGGCCTCTGGCTGGGTTGCGCGATCTGGCGGGTGCAAATTTTTCGCATGCGCGCTCGATACCCGCGGGGCTGGGTGAAAGCAGTGATGATGCTAGGCGCTGCGTTTGGCGTCTATTTTTCGCGCGGGGGGTTGATCGGGCTCGATGCTGGCGTGGTGTTGCTCATCGCGGCGTTCATCCTCAAGCTGGTCGAAATGCGCAGCCGTCGCGATGCCCTTGTCCTGGTGTTTCTTGGCTTCTTTGCCGTGGTCACCAGTTATTTGTTCAATGACGGGCTGCTCGCCGGGCTTTACAGTCTGGCACCAATCGTCGCGCTGCTGGCGGCGATGATAGGTCTGCAGCAGAGTCCGGCGGGCACACATCCCTGGCCGACGCTGCGACTGGCTGGCGCTTTGCTTCTGCAGGCGATTCCCTTGATGCTGGTCCTGTTCGTGCTTTTTCCGCGCTTGGGACCGCTCTGGTCATTGCCGCAGCCGAAGGATCGCGGCGTGACGGGTCTGGCTGACAGCATGTCGCCGGGCGACATGGCCGAACTGAGTCGCTCGAATGCACTGGCGTTTCGCGCCAGTTTTGAAGGCCCGATCCCCGAGCGGGACCAGCTGTACTGGCGTGCGGTCACCTTCGAGCGTTTCGATGGGCGGCGGTGGTCTCAGTCTTTTTCATCGCAGCTTCCACGAGCCCCGGAGTGGTCGCCGCGGGGCGCGCCGGTTGAGTACAGTATCGTCATGCAGCCCAGTGGGCGGCCTTGGTTGTATGCATTAGACGTAGCGCAGGTAGATGCAGGCGACGTGCGACTGATGAGCGACTTCCATCTGGCGCGCCCACGGCCGGTTGAGAAGCCGCTGCTGTACCGGGCGACATCCTGGCCGGAGGCGCGGCGTGAACCAGACGCTGGACCTACGACCCTCGGACGGGCTCTAGAGCTGCCCTCATCGGGTAACTTACGCAGCAGGGCCTGGGCCGCAGAACTGCGGCGTCAGCACCAGACACCCAAGGCAACGGTGCAAGCACTGCTTAGCCATTTCAACCAGCAGCCCTACCGCTATACGTTGCGTCCGTCGCCCGTTGGTGAGGATATCGTCGACGGTTTCCTTTTCGAGACCTTGGACGGATTTTGCGTGCATTACGCAGGCGCGATGACCTTTGTCCTGCGCGCAGCAGGTATTCCCGCGCGGGTGGTCGCCGGCTATCAGGGCGGGGAGGTCAACCCGTCGGGCAACTACCTGTCGGTGCGTCAACTCGATGCTCATGCCTGGGTCGAATACTGGCAGGCGGGCAGCGGTTGGGTCAGTGTGGATCCGACATTTCAGGTCGCACCGGAACGCATCGAACGAGGGCTGGAGGAGGCGCTTGGCGCTGAGCAGGATCTGATCGAAGGCGCCATGATGGACCTCCGGCGCTACCGTGATATCAGCTGGCTGAACGACTTGCGGTTTGGTTGGGACTGTCTTAATTACGGCTGGCAGCGCTGGGTGCTGAATTACCAGGGCGAACGACAGCTAGAAGTGTTGCGAGGCCTGTTCGGCAAGGTCGACGCCCGCAATCTCGGTTTTATGATGGTCGCCCTGGGCGCGTTGCTGATTGTCCTGCTGGCGCTTGCGCTCCTGAAGCCCTGGCGCCGGGAACAGGATGCTCAGCTGCGTGAGTTCCAGCGCTTCGAACAACTGCTGGCGCGACATGGCATCGCGCGGCAGTCGGGTGAGGGCGCGCGCGACTTCGCCCAACGCGCTGCAGAGCAGCTGCCGGATGTTGCTGCCCAGATCCAGAGGTTTTCCGGGCTGTATGAACAAGCCCGCTATGGGGGGCAGCCAACCGAGCTGGCCGAGATGAAGGCTGCGCTCTACAGGTTGCGCCGACAGCTACCCTGGCGTGG
>CERD01127749.1_pt1 | contig 39046 bp, 33 predicted proteins | sample 530931 | NCBI WGS metagenome assembly CERD01 (sample SAMEA2621101, study PRJEB7988) | marine metagenome | isolation source: saline water (ENVO:00002010), including
AGTTCTGATACTCATAATAACTCATCCGCTCATCTGACCAGTTGTGTGGGTTTATAATACGCCTAATTTTAAAAAGATCAAATTTTGTAAAATAGTTAATTATTTCATGGTCTTAATGGTAAGCCAGCTATTTTATACGTACGGATTTGATAAACAATTGATTAACATTGCTGATATTTAATAGTTAAAAGCCTTCTGAGATCGGGTTCAGCAGAGACGCTAACTGGTGTTTTTGATGTGTTTTAAACCAAACGATTACGCTTCTTTACATTTAAATTGTTGCTGTTGTCTTTTATAGTTAGCGTTCTTAAACAAGGAGATGTAACAAACATGCGCAGCTTTTCAAAAATATTCGCAAAACTTTTCATCGGCAGTGCAGCAATAGCAGGCGCATTCTGTTCTGGTTTAGTGTCAGCCAACGTTAACGGCTATGCTGTGGCGAATATTGGCTATGGAAATGTTGATACACAAATAGATAGTGAAGCCGATGTGAGCTATTCCGCTGCGCTAGGGTATCGCTTCCACCGTCAGTGGTATGTCGAGGGCGGCTACATTTCGCTTATTGATGCAGATACCGACGAACAATCGTTATCGAGCAAGGGGCCGTATTTAGCCCTATTAGGGAAAGCAAGTAGCCCGAAAGGCGAGCTCTATTACAAGCTGGGTGTTGCAAGTGTAGATATTGAGCAGGTGTCGATAAATAGTTCTGCCTGTGGTACTGAAGCGTTGGCGTGCGGCTACGATGATACTATTGTGGCGGGTTTAGCTGGGTTAGGTTTCGACTACTATGTAGGAATGAAGTCGATGGTGCGGGTTGAATATACTTACTTCGGTGGTAAAGACGACTTTTCTGCACACATCGTAAATTTAGGCTTTAGATATAACTTTTAATGCGGACGCTATGCCTTGAATAGAGATCAAATGCGGCTAATTTTTCGATAGTAATTCGCAGATGGCGGCGTGTTCTTATCAGTGTTCAAGGGGATAGCGCAAATGTGATTGCTTACTCTTATTAGCGGGAAACAGGCATAAATACAAAGTACGTCAAACAAATCCAAAACCTATTATTCCATGTAAAAATAGGTAAATTCATAACAACGGATTTACAATGAAAAACGAATTAGACAGCAAGTTCCTACTTCAGGTTTTCGACAAGATTCGCCAGCATGGCGCGAAAGAAAACGAGCAGTATAAACTTAACGGTATTACCGCGTTTACTGACCATGACGGCTATACGCTATTTATTGAAGACGTAAATGTGAAACTGCAGTTTGGCTTTCATAATCAATATCACTTTGATTATGACTCGAAAGATAAATATGAGTCTTTCGAGAAAAAGTTAAAAGAGATAGATAAAGAATATTAAACGCCACAGTGACTGTCTTTGACTGACGCAAGTGGGGAGCGTCAATGCCACTTGCGTTAATACACCGCTTTTAGTTTGCGCCTGAGTTTATCGCAAGCGTATTGGCGCTTGTCTGGCGTTATTAGCCCCCGAAAAAAGCTTCTGCTACAATGCCGCCCAATTCAGTTCAAAGGATATAGACATTGGCAGCGGCAATCAAAGCTCCTAAGTTTAAACTGTCATTTCTGGGCCCTAAGTTTTGGCCCGTATGGCTAGGTGTATTCATACTTTATATGATTACATGGTTACCTCTACCTGTGATCCGCGCTATTGGTGGAGGCACAGGAAAGCTTATTGCGCTTATTGTGCCTAAACGAGCAAAAGTCGCGAAGCGAAATCTTGCCCTTTGGAATCCGTCGCTTAACGAAAGCGATATTAACGCTTTGTATAAAGAAAACATACGCCGTACCGGTATGGCATTATTTGAAACTGCCATGGGCTGGTGGTGGCCTAGCTGGCGAGTAAAGCGCGCCATTGAGATTGAAGGCACCGAGCACGTGGAAGCGGCATTGGCTGGTGGGAAGGGGGTTTTCGGTATGGCGCTGCATAATATGAATTTGGAGTTCGCCTGCAGAGGCATTGGTTTTTATCATCCAAGTATCGCTTTTTACAGGAAGCACAATAACCCGTTGGTTGATTACCTTCAGTATCACGGTCGTAACCGTTCTAACAAATACATGATAGATAAGCGCAACGCCAAGGCGCTGCTTGCTGCGTTAGATAATAAAGAGCTGTGTTTGTATTTACCCGACCAGGATTACGGCCCTAAACAAAGCATATTTGTACCTTTTGGCGGTGTAAAAGACACCGCCACAACAACGGCAACGTTAATGTTCATTAGGCGTAGCCATTCAGAGCCAATGATTATTACCTCACAGTACACAAAACGCGGGTACAAAATAAAAATCTATCCACCGCTCTCTGAGCTAGGTGAAATGGAAGATACTGAAGCATTAACGCTGCTCAATAAGCATGTTGATGCCGCAGTGAAAGAGCAACCTGAGAGCTACTTATGGATGCACAAGCGTTTTAAAACTAGGCCAGCAGATAATCCTGAGTCCCTTTATAAATCGTTATAAATAATGGTTGTACGTACAAAGGCTGGAAGACAGCACTATGCAATTGCCGCAAAATTAGATAAATAGAATAATGGGCTTATCGGGTATAGGTAGACTAGAATAACAAGAACAACATAAAGACGTGGTTATCACTTTTTTTTACTGCGTTTCTGTTTTTGATGCGGCATTTTGGTAGGTTATGGGACAGACAAGTTATTCAAGTTCGTCATTTTGGGCGAAACAAATTGGTATTGCGGTTGTGCTTGTCATTGCTGCTGGTGTGCTTATTTACATGATACAAAACCAAGAGCAAGCCCCTGCTCCTGAATCGCAAAAAGAGGAAAAGTCGGTATCTAAAGGGCTCAGCGAGTTCTATCGCGACTTTAGAATGTCGGCCACCGATCCGCAAGAAGACGAGCAAGGTGATTTTGTCATTGATGTTGCAGGCGTCGACCCTAATTTAGATAGCAAATTGGCGAACATGTCGAGCCAAACACGCCCTGTTGAAAAAAACTGGACGGGCGAACATAAATACCGCACGTTCAAAGAGGGCAATACACTTCGCGAGGCAATCTCACAGTATGCCCAGGCAGAAGGGATGCAGGTGATATGGAATTTAGAGCAAGACTTTGTTATCAAGCATCAGTTTCAACTAGATAATACGGTGTCAGGGTCGCTAGCGAAAATTGCCAGCGCCATTGATAGCAGCTTTGAAGGCGAAGTAAAAGCTTACTTATGTGCGGGGCAACGCTCACTTGTTGTCACCGCAGAAGAAACCGAGTTCCTCTCTACTAAGTGTCGTTTGGTTACTGGCTAAGGGGAAGGCTCAAGTACGCTAGCCGGTTTGATTTTGGTACTGAATTCACACCGCTATCGCTTAAGGCGATAGCGGCTTGTTTTCCTTCATTATTGTTCCCTTACACTCTTGCTTCCTTCCTCGCCCCAAAACCGGCTTTCATACGACTAATAGCTTTATTCGCTGCATGTGCCAAAGAGAGTGTCCCAATGCTGTCTAACCTGCTCACGTATAGCGTCTAACTCTTCGCTTTGGTCGGCGTATTTAGTGTCTGCAAGGGTTAAATGATGATATTGCTCTCGCAGTTTTAAATACGCTTTTTGCAGCTTACTCGCCGTAGATGGGTCGATAATACGGGCTTTAACCGCAGTATCAAAAATGCGAAGGTTGTCCGGGTAGGTCGTCATGCTATCTGCCGACTGCGCGTTGGCCAACACTAAATACTGCGCCATAAATTCAATGTCGGTAATACCGCCTACACATTGCTTTAAGTCGACTTTGTCATTGTTTTTAGAAAGCAGGTGTTCGCGCATTTTTAAGCGCATTTTGCATACGTCTGTCGCCAGTGATTTTGAGTCTCTTACTTGGCTCAATATTGTATGTCGAACTCGAGTAAAATCTTTTAGCAATCCAACATCGCCGCATATTGCTCTTGCTCTAACTAGTGCCTGGTGCTCCCACGTCCACGCTTCTTCGGTTTGGTACTTCTCAAAGCCATCTATATGGCAACAAAGCAAACCGGCGTTGCCGGAGGGGCGCAGGCGCAAATCGGTTTCATAAAGTTGGCCAAACAGGGTTTTCGTGTTGAGTAAATGCATGATGCGCTGCGCTAATTTGATATAAAACTGCTGCGCTTCAAGTGACTTATTACCGTCGGTGCTAATACCCCGAGGGGCGTTGTGTAAAAAGACCAGATCTAAGTCCGAGCCATACCCGAGTTCATAACCACCAAGCTTGCCATACCCTATGACCGCAAAGCCTTTGTCGTTACCTTCAAGGTGTGACGGCACACCATAGCGTTGGCGCATTTGCATCCACGCAGCATTTACTACGTGTTCAAGTATCACTTCAGCCAGAACGGTAAGCTTATCGCTGACATTATTTACCGGGAGCGACTCGCTTATATCACTGGCTGCAATACGCAGTTGCTGGCAGAGCTTGAACTGGCGCAGCCCGTCCATAAGCATTTCAACGTCATCTTGCTCTATGCGCAGCATGGTTTCGCGCAGTTCAAGCTGGTATTCCTTTTTGCTGGTATGAATATCGGTATTTTGTTGACCTAAATACAAAGGCGTCAACAATTCATCAAGCAGCAATGGGAAGCGTTTGATTTCTTGCGCAATCCAGTCACTTCGCTCGCAAAGCTTAACCAGCTGCTTAAGTACATCTGGGTTTTCGAGTAAAAGGTCGAGGTAAGTGGTACGCCCAGTGATGGCTTCAATCACGCCCAGTAAACGCTTTAAGACCTGCGAGATGTGATTGGGATGCTGATTTACCAGCACGTACAAAATCTCGGGAAGCAGTTTGTTTAACGTATCTTCTCCTTTTTGACCGATTCGATAGTTACGCTGTTTGTCTTTAAACGCGACAAGAATTGGATAAACGCCTGTAATGTCCTTGCTAGATAAATGCTCGCTAAAGGTCTCTGCAAATTCTTCCTCTTGCAAAGAAAGCCGCCAAGCATCTTGGCATGCAATAAAAAGCTGATCTTCGTCGGAATGGCTGTCTTGTGATTCCTCCACAAGTTCATTGAAGTGATCGTGAATGCGCGCCATGGTTGCATCTAGCTGGTTTAAAAAAGTGCTATAGGAATCAAAACCCATTACCTCAATCAAGGCGGCTTGCTGCCATGCGCTATCTGGCAAGGTTTGAGTTTGCCGGTCTTGGCACTGCTGAAGGGTGTGCTCTACTTTTCTAAGGAAAAGGTAGTCGTGTTTCAGCTGTTCTGTTACATCCTTTTCCACAATATCTAGCTCAGTAAGCGCGTCTAACGTGCGCAGTAAAGACTTACTTTGTAGAGCTGGCTCTCTACCGCCATGAATCAGTTGGAAACTTTGGGCAAAAAACTCCACTTCACGAATGCCGCCAGCACCCAGCTTGATATTATTGTTAAGACGGCGTCGGCGAATCTCGGTCGCTATCAACTTTTTCATATTGCGAAGGGCGTCAAGGGTGGTGAAGTCGAGGTAACGCCTGAAGGTGAAGGGGTGTAAAATACTATTTAGCCATTTTACATCTTCAGAGTTGTCGTCGTTGATCACCCGGGCCTTTACCATAGCAAAGCGTTCCCAGTGGCGCCCTTGGTCCTGGTAGTAGTCTTCAAGTGCAGCGAAGTGCATTACCAGAGGGCCTGAATCTCCAAACGGGCGAAGGCGCATATCAACCCGGTAAACCTGTCCATCGTTAGTAATTTTGTTCAGCGCTTGAATAAGCTTTTGCGCTAGTTTAGTGAAAAACTGTTGGTGCTCTATGCTCTTTCGACCGCCTTGGGTTTCACCTTTTTCAGGGTAGCTAAAAATTAAGTCGATGTCTGACGAGAAATTCAGTTCCTTTCCGCCTAGTTTGCCCATGCCTAAAATATACATGTGCATATCTTCACCGTTGTTTTGTGGCGTGCCATAGCGAATGGCCAAATGTTGATAAATCCAGTGGTATGCGCCCGTAAGTAACACATCTGCCAACGCTGAAACCCGTTCTAATGATGTGCTGATATCCTGTTTGTTTAACACATCAAGAAAGGTAACACGGGCCATTTCTTGATTTCTGTATTCACGTAATGCTTTTAAAAGGTCATCTTCAGTTTTTACGGTTTCAAGCGTTATATCGAGCGCAGAGCGATACATCGCCACCCAGGGAGAGGGCGCTTCGCTGTCGACATTTTTTTGCAACTGGTCATCGCTATCTTGATCGGTTGTTTGTTCAACTGTTTGCTCAATAATACGGGAAATAAAGGAAGGCTTTTGTATAAGGGTTTCAGCTAGGAAAGAAGAACGGGCAAACGCGGTTAACAGCACGTCATGATGTTGCTTTGCTATGGCTTTGTCGTCGTCGGTAAGTGCAGGTGCTGTTAAGAACTGCTGCCAGTACTTTTCTGCTCGTTCTACGTTTGTCATGCTATTTTCGTTGTCTGTTGGCATAATACTCGCGTCTTTTGATGATACTCTCGTTTTTAAGATAAACCCGCGTTGAATTGGTTTATATACCCATTTTAAAACGCAAGAGTTCAAGGTTTGATAGCGTTGAGGTTTTTAACCACAAGCGCAGTGTTATCAGGCCCTTATTAAAATAAATCTGAACAAGTTCGTTGTCATCTTTGTACAAGTTTGTAATAGATGGAAGCTGTTTATTTGAATGCCGCTGTTTTTGCAGCACTAACGCAATACAAATAATCAGCATGGAGCTTTGTGTGTTCAAGGAGCAAAGATAACGTGGAAGCCTTAGTAAAACTAGTACCGCTAACCCGAGAGCTATTAATTTACCTTGCCATGGATGTGGCAATAGCGTTACTGCTGCTAATGATTATGAAGTGGCTTACTGGTGCATTTAGGCAGTTTTCAGTAACAGAAGAGTTGGGTGTTAAGGACAACTTTGCCTTTGGTATTAGTGTTGCAGGAGGCATGCTTTCACTGTGCATTGTACTAAGTTCCGTAGTGGGGCGGCATATTGGGCAAGGCTATAAAGAAGCCGCTATCGGCATGGTGACATTCGGGGTCGTGGGAATTTTGCTGGTGAAATTTGGCCGTTTCGCCCACGATAAACTTGTATTAAACAAAGTTGATACTCACGCAATGATAGCTGAACGCAGCGTCAGTGTTGCGCTTGTCGATGCTGCCAGTTTAGTCGCCAGTGCCATTGTTTTACGTAACATCATGGTATGGGTAGACGGTAGCGATATGAATGCACTTATTGCGATTGTTACCGGTTTTACCGTGGTGCTTACCATGCTACTCGTGATGACCCGTATCTTAGAATTCAGATATGCTAGAGATAACCAAAATGACTCTTTCCAAGGGGCGCTTGAAAAAGGGCAGTTAGCGCTTGCTATCGAACATACGGGCAACTTGCTTGGCACCGCAATGATCGTGTCGGCAGCTAAAAATCTACTGGTTTATAACCCATCTGGGTATGTGAGCAATGTAACTGGTTGGCTTATTGTTAGCGTTGGACTCGCAATCGCACTTCATATACTGGTGTTAGCCAGCAAAAAAATTATTTTGTTTGGTATGAACTTCCGACAAGAAGTTGATCAGCAGCACAATGTAGGGGTGGCAGCTCTAGGGTTTACGCTTAGCATTGGTAATGCCATGATCATAAATGGCGTATTGGGCGGGTAGAGGCTCACACGTCAAATTGCGACTTTATACACGGCAATTCATTGAGCTGGCCTTTATTGATAATGTTATCTTTTTGAAGGCGGCTCATTTTCTTCACAGCGTATTCAAGTTTTGACGCTTCAGACTTGTTTGCGACCTCAAATACCGCCCTAAACACCAAGGGCGATTTACCTTTAAGCGCTTTCGCACCGCCTTTTAATTCACCTCTGTGCTGCGCTATACGGCGTTTTGGTTCTGTAGTTATTCCTGTATAAAGTTGCCCAAGTTTGTTCTCTATTAAATAGAGGTACCATTGGGTATTTATGCTTCCTTGGTGTGTGCTGCCTGCCTTGGCTGTTATACTCTGTGCCAATGTTTTCAATATCTAAAAAGTTATTCTCAGCATGATATTACCAGATTTTACTAAAGCGAAGGTGCTTATTGTTGGCGACCTGATGTTAGACCGTTACTGGAGCGGTGGCGCTGGGCGAATCTCACCAGAAGCGCCAGTACCTGTGGTAAACGTTAGTGGTTCTGAAGATAGAGCTGGCGGAGCGGCGAACGTTGCGGTGAATGCAGCAACATTGGGCGCAAACGTAACCTTGCTGGGGATGTGTGGCGATGACGAGAATGCAAAAATTCTTAAAGAGCGTTTGCAAACTCACGATATTGATTGTCAGTTTTTACAGTAGATGGCTTCGATACCATCACCAAACTTCGTGTCATGAGCAGGAATCAGCAGCTACTGCGTTTAGATTTTGAAAAAAGCTTTGCTCACACTGATAAATCAGAACTGGAGCACGCATACGAGTTAGCCTTAGATGATGCGGATGTCGTTATTCTAAGTGACTATGCAAAAGGTTGTCTGAGCAACCCTGAAGTACTCATTGAAAAAGCGCGAAGCAAAAATAAGCGCGTGGTGGTAGACCCCAAAGGCAGCGACTTTGGTAAGTACGCTGGCGCCACATTAGTTACTCCTAATTTGGATGAGCTTCGCGGTATTGTAGGTGAAATAGAAAGTGAGCAGGTATTAGTAGAAAAAGCACTGTCGTTAAAAGAAACGTTAGATTTAAGCGCGCTGTTGGTTACTCGTTCAGAAGATGGCATGACCTTATTTGACGGCGATAACACCGAGTTTCACCTGCCAGCAAAGGCGAAAGAGGTTTACGATGTTACAGGCGCTGGCGATACGGTGGTATCGACGTTGGCAGTGGCGATTGCATGTAACTTGCCCCTTCAGGCGGCTTGCGTGCTTGCTAACTTAGCGGCAAGTGTAGTGGTTGGAAAGCTGGGCACATCTGCCGTCACTAATACTGAACTGGCTTTGGCGTTAGGTGAGCAGTCTGTGCATCTTGATGGCGGTGTAATGACAGAAGACCAGCTAGAAATTGCCCTTAAGGCAGCGAAAGCACGAGGTGAGCGTGTAGTGATGACCAATGGGTGTTTTGATATTTTGCACTCTGGTCACGTTGCCTATCTAGAAGAAGCGGCGCAGCTTGGTGACCGACTAATTGTTGCGGTAAATACCGATGAGTCGGTAACGAAGTTAAAAGGTCCGGGGCGACCGGTAAATAATGTAAACCGCCGCATGGCAGTGCTTGCAGGTTTAAGCGCCGTAGACTGGGTGGTTCCGTTTGAGGAAGATACCCCCCAGCGTGTTATAGCCCGTTTACTGCCAGACGTGTTAGTGAAAGGCGGCGATTATACAATTGAAGAGATAGCGGGTGGCACTGAAGTCATGGAAAACGGTGGCCAAGTCAAAGTACTCACGTTTGAAGACGGCGTGTCTACAACAGGTATTATTGAGCGAATTACTCAAAATAAACTGCGCTAGCGCTTCGTTTAAACATTAGCGGAGATAATACTTCGAGAACGGCGCGTTGTTGGTTACCATGTGTGTAATCAACACAGGTCGAAAACAGCGCGCTGATACAAACCAATATTACGTTTGTTTATTTGAACGCACATTCTTTAATGGAATAACGGTAAATTGCATGTACGAAAGTTATTATGGACTAAACTCGAAACCGTTTCAGTTAACCCCAGATCCTGAATTTTTCTTCGCCAGTAAGTGGCATAAGCGCGCCATGTCCTACTTGCAGTATGGCCTTTCTCAGGCTGAGGGGTTTATTGTTATTACTGGTGGAATTGGTACGGGAAAAACCACCGTAGCCAACAGTTTACTTGAAGAAATTGAAGACGATATTGCTGCTGCGCAAATTGTAACGCCGAAGCTCTCGCCCGATGAGCTGGTGAAAATGGTGGCGTCTAAATTTGATATTCCTACGGAAGGGCGTTCTAAAGCCGATATTTTAAAAGCGCTTGAGCTATTTTTATACGACCTTAACAAAGCAGGGCGCCGCGCTTTACTGCTTGTGGATGAGGCACAAAACCTTCCCCTAGAAACAATTGAAGAGCTTAGAATGTTGAGCAACTTTCAGCTTAACGGTAAGCCGCTTATTCAAAGTTTCTTGCTAGGGCAGGAAGAGCTTCAGCCTATATTACGTGCGCCAAATATGGAACAGTTTAGGCAGCGTATCGTGGCGTCTTGTCATTTGGCACCGCTTTCATTAGAAGAGTGTAAAGAATATATCGAGTACCGCTTACATCATGCAGGGTGGAACGGGTCGGCATTGTTTAGCGACGAAGCGTTAGAACGCATACACATGTTCTCTCGCGGTATTCCTCGCAAAATTAATACCCTTATGGATAGGGTGATGCTTTATGGTTTTCTTGAAGAGCTTGAGAGCTTCGACGCCGATGCGGTAAACGAAGTTATCGAAGAAGTGAAAGCCGAAATGTTCGAGCCTGATAAAACTGGCGCGGAAGTTACCGAGCATATGGGCTTTGCCGATCATCCTGAGAGCCAAACTATCATGACACCGAAAGGCAATGTTATTCGCGATACCAAATACTACTTGGATATGCTGGCAGAACTCGTAGACGCGCTAGACGACGCTATTTCGCAGAAAGTAAAAATGACGCAGTACGTGGATAAACTTATGAAGAAGAAGTTTAAGACGTATGTGCGGCTTAAGGGTGATGATAAGAAAGATCAGTAAATAAAAGCTGCTCGGCACTCAAAGTTAGCAATGTTGCGCAATATTAACTCCCAAAGAAATAGTCAATTACATAGAAGGTTGTGTTTAAACCCTATCGTTGTTTAGTTGTTATTTTGGCTGTTAGCGTTGCGCGCTCCGTTTCTATTCGCAAACGTATATGTGAAAGATAGCTGTACGCGTCGCTCTTTTAGCCCTATTGCCTCTTCAATCAAGATATTATTATCACGCTCTATATAATAGAAACCAAAATTGGCCGATAACGGGGAGCGAAAAGTATGTTGAAAGACTATGGAGCCGTTGATGTTTTCGCTCTCTCCGTCAAGTCCAACAGTACTCTTTAAGTTATTTTCAACTTTTGCATAGGTAAGAGAAAGGTTAAGTTTTGTTCTTACTCCTAGGCGGTGGGATAAGCTTGTTCCATACGACATTGTTCGAGTTTGACGGCCAGTATCCACTGAAGAGTCAAGTGAATATCGAGTGTTGAATGACAAGTTTGTTACACGACCTTGTAGCCCGACCTGCCCTATTAAAGACTCTCTGTTTATTACAGCCTCTGATATTTCATAGTTCGGAGCGAGAAAATCGACAAACTGTTCTCCTGCCTTTAAATCGTAATCTAAACTTGCAGGTTGAAAGCACGATGAAATGTCTGAACTTCCTTGTTGACAGACAAACAACCCTAAGCTCTCAGGTGAAGATATCAGCCTAGAGTAGCTAGTGACTGAATCATTATAGTTTATTCGAGCCCTTAATCGCCGAGTATTATAATTTAGAGAAAATTGCCCCGTTTTTCCTGTTGAGCGACGGGTATAATTTGCGCTTACATTACTTCTTGTAGACAGAGCCCAGCGAAGTTCGCTACTTAGAAAATAATCATCCTCATTGATATCTTCGTCATCGGCGAGTTCTACATTTATATCTGGATCAATTTGTCTATTAATTGCTACACGCAAAAACCTTTGGTTATTTTGACGGTAAGTAATACCTGCACCAAAACTGTAAAATTCCTGAGTAGTCACGCCGTTACTTTCACTTTCGTATTGATATGCATCATGAAGTGTTGTAACGAAGACGCCAAAATCATCGATAACATTGATCTCTGCATTGGCAACGTAATTTCGCGTCATAAAATCGCTCTGCGAACTTTCACCGCGTTCAGTTTCTATGTAACTACCTGAAACATTCCAAATAAATCCATATTCTGTAGCGTTACTTTGAGCATTGCCTGATAGGGAATAGTTATTGTCTTCCAGCCTATCAGTTCCTTGCTCAGATTGATCTGTTTCGGTAAGTGAGTAGCGCGCTGTACCATTAGCTACAAACTTTCGGTTTTTTTGTGTTTGCATCGATGCGGCGACACTATTAGTCCTGGTCTTCACAAGAGAGTCGGAATTGTTGATAAAGTCAGATGTTAAAAAGTTTAACGCATTTCCATCTCTGTAAGTAAAACCGCCATCTACACTAAGAAAAAGCAAGTTTTCAATTATTTCCGCCCGAGAGCTATAGTTATAACTACCATAGGTATTGCGCTGAGTATTCAATGCTTCACTGTTATCCCGCTCAAGATAGGTCGCACGAGCATTAATCGACGCATTTATACGGGCGCTTTGATAGCTAATCGACAGGGTTGGATTTAACTGACCGACGGTTTCATCCGAGCGAATCTCATTGTCTTCACTTTCCCTGTATATAGCGTCTGCAGTAATGTTTGACGTTATTCTTGTCTCTGATGCAGAAGCAACAGGTATGCTCGCTAACGAAATTAAAATAAAAAAAGATGCATGGCACGCAGATATTTTATGCTTTCTAATCATTTCGCTCGGCATAGTAATATCCATAATATCCATTTAGCGAACTACTGTCGATGGACTTATTAACAACGAAACCAACAGCCATCTCAGGGTTTAACCTTTCAATTGAAAATTTTATATCATTTAACTTCGAACGGCCTTCCTCCACAACAACCACCGCTTGCCCAGCGAAATTAGCAAGCACTGCCGACTCGGTGATGCCAATAAGTGGTGGCGTATCAATAATCACTACGCGGTCTTTATAACGGTTGGCAAATTCATCAACCGTATCGTGCATCCTTTGGCTAGCTAATAGTTCAGTGGTTCTATGATCGTATTTACCTGCAGGTATAATTTTAAGTGTATCTATATTTGTAGGGTAAAGAACATCTGAAACTTCTTCGACTTCGCCCATCAAATACTCCATTAATCCTTTACGTCTCTCGAGGCCAAGAGTTCGCAGCACATTGGGCTTGAGCACATCTGCGTCCACTAGAAGTACGGTTTTGTCCTGCTCAGATGCGATACTCAACGCCAGGTTTGCTGCAGTGAATGTTTTGCCTTCCGAAGGGCGACCGCTGGTCACCATAATGACATTACTATTACTCAGCGTCTTTGAGATTGGGCCGAACGCGTTTGCCAATAGCTTTCGTTTTATCTCTCGATACTCTTCATTAATTTGCTTTCGTTGACCTGTCGTTGATACAAAGCCTCTTTCTTCAAGCTGTTCAAAATTGAGCTTGAATTTGTGTTTTTGCTTGATACCAGATGGCTCTGAACCTTCCTTTTTTGCCAAATCTACCTTTTGATTGAGTTCAGGTACTTCATTCACCTCAGGCTCTGGAGAATTATTTTTTGGGTCCGTTTGTTTTTGTGCGGCTTGCTTTTGTAGCGCTTTTTCTATTGTGTTCTTCACTAAAATAACCCCTGTAAGAACGACTTATTTGTTATGTCAATCGCAACAACCGTAGCAAACATCAAAAGTATAAGGCCCGTTGACACAGAAAAAACAAGTACTTTTATACGGTTGCGTCCTTTTACTTTGTCTATTTCCAAGTGGCCTACCACACCTAACACAGGGCAATCGGTAACCGATTTGAGTTGCGAAGCTCGAAACAGAACTGGAGATAATTGACTAATTAAAAACGCTACGCCCAAGCCAGAAGCAAATCCCAAAAACAAGACCATTACATATTGAATAATTCGTTTGGGTCCAGCAGGTTTAGTAGGTAATTTTGGGGGTTGTAAAATTTTGAATTGTATATCTTCGCCGCTTAACTCTGCTCTTTTCGCTAGTTCCGCAGACTCTTTACGTGCCAAAAGTGAGTTGTATTTGGATTTTAGAATACCATAGTCACGATTAAGCGCTGTCGATTCCGCTTCTATCTGTGGCACAAGATCTATTTTAGACTGGAGCTCTAAAATACGTGAAGCAATATCGTCTCGCTGAACTAATTGCGAAGCAAGTTGGCTTTCTAGTTTCGACATCTCTAAGCTCAGGTCTCTACTGAGTGCATTTAGTTGCACTGGCTCTTCGCCTGACTCCCGAACTAATGCTTTAATTTCTTCCGAACGACGCGTCTCTAGTGCTTCAATTAGCGCTTTAGTTTCAATTACATCGGGGTGCTGCTCGGTGAATCTTAAAGAAAGTTCATCAAGTTTTTGCTCTAGACTTCGAATTCTAGAGTCGTAGCGCGTAGACAGGCCGGAGTTTTCCGAATTGCCACTTGAAAGCTGAGTTTTTGCATTAGCGAGTTGCTTGGAAAAGGCTTCTAGCTTTTTCTTTGTTTGCTTTATTTCTAGCTCTATTGTAGAAAGCCGACTTTTCTCGTTCGCTAAACGAGAGTAGAAAGACCCCTGAACAGGCAATATATCAGCGTAATTCCTTTTGAAATCCGCAAGCCGCTGTTCAGACTCCATGAGACGGTTTTCATATTCCGCAATTTCATTGTCAATAAATCGCTCTGCATTATCGGAATTTCGTCTATTGTCCCCGAGAGCTCCCTCTACAAAAAGGTTAAGAGTTTCCTGCACGACACGGTGCGCCACTGCCGGATTTCTGTTATTGTAAGAGATCCTATAAATATTATCCCTAGAGGTGCTTCTTAGCTGAATCTGATTTTTCAGTCTATTAACAAGGGAATCAAATTGCGCATCGGATTTTGTGGTTAAGTCAAGATCTGAATTTCTTGCGATTTTCGCGACATTTTCAGGTGTGAAAAATGTTTTTGCCATCAACCTAATCTCCTGAGCCTTGTTGGTCTGGATGGCTAACCCGCGGAGCAAGGGTTGTAACATAGAGCGAGTGTCGACATGAACGGTTGCGCTAGACGCATAATAATCAGGCTGATTAGCGACGTATAAAAAACCAGCTGGGCAGATAAGCCAACTGCAAATAATGACATAGCGTTTTTTGATCCAAATCCCTTTAAGGTAATCAGATCCTAATATAAAGAGTGATTGTAATTCTTGCATTACTACTACATCTAATCCTTAAAACCACGCTTCCGGAATAATTACAATATCGCCAGGAAGCATATCGACGTTTTCCTTTATATCACCATCGCGAATTAAGTCGTCGATATTCAATTCGAAAACTTTCTTTTCGCCATTTATTACGCGGATAAGTTTTGCATCATTACCATCGGCAAAGTTTGTGAGACCTCCAACGGATATCATAAGGTCGAGTAACGTCATATGCTCAGTGTAATTAACCGCTCGCGGTTGAGCTGCTTCACCTATAACACGAACCTGTTCGCTTAACGGCCCTGAAAAATTACCCACACTTACTGTTACGCGAGGAGAGTTTACAAACGTTGATAAAACGTCTTCAATTTCTCTAGCAAGCATTGTGGGTGTTCTTCCTGCCACATCTAAATCTTCAACGAGTGAGGTGGTAACTTTCCCATCGGGGCGAACTACAACCTGTGCTGATAACTCGGGGTTGCGCCAAACAAAAATGTTTAATCTATCTCCTGGACCTATCAAGTATTGGTAATCGTTGACGTCTGTAGTCAAAGATGCGCGGGTGGTTGCTTCAGGCAAGACCCCAGTGTTACTGCATCCGTACAAGCAAAATAGTGGAAGTATTACGCAGCTAGCTATTCGTTTTTTAAAACAGAACATAAGAGATCATCCTACACTCATTATGGTTGAATTATGGCTTTGTCGTTTACCCTACGGTAAATGTCACTATAATGCTAATAACAATTCTAGTCTATTGTAATAAATCCATTTATGATGGGACAAACGCTGAAGTTTTAGGGGGCCAGGGGTGGCAGTAAGTAAGCGCAATCAGAATAAACGATCGAACATACTTGTAATAACCGAAGCGTTGCTCATAGCCTACATGGGGTACATTTCTCATTTTATTCTCACTCAGGTCGGATTATCGGCAAGTGTGTCTGTCGAGAAATTGATTATTAATGTAGGTATGTTGACGGTTTCAATTTTACTTTGCTCATTATCTGTAGGTCTTTATGAGGCAAAATTGAGAGAAACGTTTAGAGGTATTATTCGTCGTATTTTCGTAAGCGTCGGACTCAGCTATTTTTTAGTAGAGGTACTTACTCGAGCACTTTTTAACGAGCTGGTTATGGACTCTTATTTCTTGCCGGCATCGGTGTGTTTAATAATTATCACGTTGGTGGTGTTTAGGTACTTTACCAATCGGTTAGGTCTACTTGGGCTTGGCAAAGTTCGAATCTTGGTAATAGGTGCAGGTGAGCGTGCATCAATTATTGAAAAACGTATGCGACGCGACGTCGATAGAATTGGCTTTGAATTAGTGGGATTCGTTCCTATACCTGGTGACAACAGAGAGAATGGAATAAGGAAAGAAAAAATCATTCATCTCATGGTGGACGGCAATTTTCAAAAGTTTATCTCAGACAATGATATAGAAGAGATTGTCATAGCCTGTGACCAGAGGAGAGGGACATTGCCTGTGGAAGCCCTATTCGAATGCAGATTGCGGGGAATAGAGGTTACTGAACTTCTTGACTTTATGGAGCGAGAAACAGGGCAAATCGTCGTGAACTTAATGTACCCTAGTTGGGTGATTTACTCTAACGGTTTTCAAAGTCAGAATTACTTGCGTGATGCGCTTGATTACACATTCAATTGCGTCCTTGCGCTCATTATATTTTTGCTTGTATGGCCTATTATGCTTTTCACTGCCTTTATTATTTATTGTGACGATGGAAGGCGAACTGGCGTATCTGTTTTTTATAAACAAGAGCGTGTAGGGCTTAATGGTAAATTATTTAAAATTATCAAGTTTCGCAGTATGAAACCAGATGCAGAAAAAAACGGTGCAAAATGGGCCAGTAAAAATGACGACCGTGTGACGCGTATCGGGCACATTATGAGAAAATACCGAATAGACGAGCTCCCCCAATTGCTGAATGTTTTTAAAGGTGAAATGGCATTCATTGGTCCTCGTCCAGAAAGGCCACAGTTTGTTGAGCAGCTTGTCAGAGAAGTGCCTTATTACAATCAACGACACAATGTTAAGCCGGGTTTGGCCGGGTGGGCACAGTTAAATTATCCCTACGGAGCCAGTGTAGAAGATTCTATGGAAAAGCTTAAATTTGACTTGTACTACGTTAAACATCAGAGCTTGCTACTCGATATACTTATTTTAATTCGCACAGTGGAAGTTGTGTTATTCGGCAAAGGACGATAATTATGAAGGCGAAGGGTCGTCTCAATGCTATGACCGTGGATGTAGAAGACTACTTCCAAGTGTCAGCCTTTGAAAATGTTTACACTCAGAAAGAGTGGGATAAAGCGCCTTTAAGGGTTGATCACAACACAAACCGACTACTAGACCTATTCGCAGAACATGAAGTAAAAGCCACGTTTTTTACATTGGCGTGGGTAGCACAAAAATGTCCATCTTTAATAAAGCGAATTGTTAACGAAGGCCATGAGTTGGCAAGTCACGGTCTTGCCCACAGAAGGGTGACAACCATGTCGCCCGAAGAGTTTCGAAAGGATGTCAGCGAAAGTAAGCAGATTCTGGAAGATATAGGCGGAGTTGCAATAAATGGTTATCGCGCCCCAAGCTTTTCCATTAACAGTGACAACGAGTGGGCTTTCGAGATAGTAAAAGAAGCGGGGTTCTTATATTCGTCTAGCACCTACCCAATTGAACATGATTTGTACGGTGTGCCTGATTGGCCTCGGTTTAAATACCAACGCATAGAGGGGCTTTGGGAGCTGCCCATTCCTACAATAAGGAAATCTGGGAAAAATGTTGGTATAGGGGGAGGTGGTTTTTTCCGTCTTTATCCTTACTGGTACTCGAAGAAACGTATAGACACGTTCTTTGCTTCTGAATCAGCGCCATACAATTTTTATTTCCACCCGTGGGAAATAGACCAGCAACACCCTCAAGTGAAAGGGGCACAACTTAAGTCCAAATTCCGACATTTTGTAAATCTTAAAAAAATGGAGTCGAAAATCGTTCGCCTGTTGGAAGACTACAACTGGACAACAATGAGCTCGGCTTACGATATTAGAACCGTGTAGTGGTATAACTAATGGATAAGAGAATGGGCAAGGAATTTGGCATAGTACTACTTTCAATGCTGTTGCTGTGGTTGGCTTTTTTCTGGCAAGGCGTTGTCACGGCTATTGATATATGGTGGGGAAATGAAATTTTTAATCACTGCTTTTTCGTTTTGCCTACCACTGCCTATCTTATCTATTTAAAACGAGACTCGCTGTTTTCTAACAATATAAAGCCTACGTTACTCCCACTGTTTGCCATTGTTCCTTTATGTGTTCTCTATGTTGTCGGACGCGTTGGCGATATTCAGCTTTTCATGCACATTGCAACGTTTACGCTTTTGCCTGTACTGATATGGACAATCATTGGACACAATGCTGCTAAAAGTATTTTGTTTCCCCTCGTATTTTTGCTGTTTGCAATCCCCGTTGGAGAGCAATTAATTCCGTTTCTACAGGAAATAACGGCCGACGGCTCGGTAACGTTGCTAAAAATGGTGGGCGTCCCACTTTATAGAAATGGCTTGTATATTGAGATCCCAGCAGGGCGTTTTTTAGTTGCTGAAGCATGTTCTGGCGTTAGCTTCTTCATAGTAAGTATTGTAATAGGCTCGCTCTTTTCTTATTTAAGCTTTGTGTCACCTACCAAAAAAGTTGTTTTTGTTACAATTTCAGTGTTTTTACCTGTAGTCGCAAATATTATCAGAGTCTTCGGCATTATTTACATCGCACACAAAACTGATATGGAGTATGCGGCCGGTGCGGATCACCTTATTTATGGCTGGTTTTTCTTTGCCTTTGTGATTATGTGCCTGTTAGGTATTGGTGAGTTACTTCGTGATAAGGGCGTGGAGAATGAACACCTTAGTCAGATGCAGCGTGGCAACATACAGTTAAATACTAAAAAAGTGGCGTTAGTTTATCTTGTATTGATTATTTTTGGTGTATGGTCTTGGTCTTATTCATTTTATAAAACTGAAAATACTACCCGTGCCTTTAATACGAAAGACATTGCGAACCTTAAAGCGTGTGATGATGAACCGCTATATTGGCAACCAAAAATTGAAAATGCCGATAAACAGGTAAGGCAGCAATATATACTTGATAGCCAATGCCAAGCCGTATTAGTACAAGCTGAATTCCATCGCTTTGACAGTGAACTAGTCAGTGGCCTAAATCTTCTTTATGTAGAAAAAGAATGGTCTCTAGTACGCACAGACACTGAGATTTTAGTCTCAGATGAGGTGGCTCATAAAGTACCTGTATTGTACCTAACGTCGCCTCATGAAAAGAAAATAAAGGTAGCAAGATGGTATGAAGTAAATGGGAAAGTACTAACGTCTACGATAAAAGCAAAATTATATGTCACTTACTTAAAAATGACGCGTCAATATGATGGGGGGCAACTACTTATAATGGCAGTGCCCTACACATTAGATATGTCTACATTGCAAATTACCGAGAATTATGAATAAAACGTTAGTGCTTACTGAGAACTTTCCTCCGGTAGAGGGCGGAAGTGGCCGCTGGTTTTGGGAGTTATATTCCAGATTACCAGGCTCCCAGGTTGTTGTAGCAACGAACAATGCCACCCAACACATTACGCCTCCCGCCAACGGCATGGTTATTGAAAGGCTGCCGTTACAAAGCGCCGAGTGGGGTATTAAAAGTGTTGCTGGTCTCAAATTTTACGCTGTAAGTGTTATTCGGATTATTAAGCTTATAAAAAAGCACAATATTAAAGAGATACACTGCGGGCGGGTTATACATGAAGGCGTTATCGCTTGGCTTGCCTCAAAACTAACAAAGGTTAAGGTTGTGTGTTATGTACATGGAGAAGATGTAGAAGTTGCTGCGGTTAGCCGCGAACACAGCCTGCTGGTAAAGCAAGTATGCAAACGTAGCCACACCCTTATTTGTAATAGCGAAAACAGCAAAGCACTGGTACAACATTTGAATTTTGCTGACGCTGAAAAATGTGTGGTCTTGCATCCGGGGTTTGATGCTGAACACTTCCAACCTGTTTCGCGAGACGAACAGATCCGAAAAGCATTTGGCTGGGAAGATAAGTTTTCAGTTATTACGGTAGGGCGTCTGCAGCGTCGAAAGGGGCAAGATTATTTTATTCAGGCTATGCCAGAATTATTAAAGCGTTTTCCGACGCTACATTACACAGTGATAGGGCGGGGCGAACTTGAGCAGGAACTGAGAGAGCAGATTAGCGCGCTGGGTTTATCTGACCATGTACAAGTGGTTACCGATGCCGACGACGACAAAATGGCAGCTATGTATCAGCAGTGTGATGTATTTATATTACCTAACAGGACCATTGGAGGAGATATAGAAGGCTTCGGCATGGTGCTACTAGAGGCTCAGGCTTGCGGAAAGTATGTGGTAGCGGGTAATTCTGGTGGAACAAAAGAAACCATGCGCGTTGGAGAAACGGGGTTCGTTATAGATTGTAGTTCGCCTAGCGCTATTGTAGACGGTTTCTCTATGGTTATGCAGAAGCTTCCAAGTTTGACTATGTCGCCCAGCGAGTTTGTTAAGAGCACGTTTTCCTGGGATGTTCATGTAGCAAAAGCAAGGGCGCTGTTTGACCGCTTCGCTAACTAAGAAAACGCTGGTCAGTTCTGCGTTTTCAAGTGCTGCTCAGGTAATTAGCAAGCTATTGGGCTTGCTAAGTACTTTAGTTGTTGCGCGTGTTCTCACTCCTGATGTCTTTGCCTTGGCGGCCATTCTTTCTATTACGCTTTACTTTGTTGATGTATTAGGCGATGTAGCCAGTGAAACTTACATATTGCAGAAAAAGCGTGTTTCGTTTTTAGATATTCAAAGCGCGTGGACATTAAATTTAGCCATTAAGATATGTTGCTGCTTGTTGCTTGTCTGTCTCGCGCCATTTGCCGCCCGTTTCTTTGAACAGCCTTCGCTAACAACGCCATTACAAGTGGCTACTTTGGTGCTTCCACTAAAAGCACTGTGTTCTGTCTACTTCCTTAAGCTTAAAAGACACCTTAAATATGGCTTATTAACCTTGGCCACATTTGCTGAGCGGGTTGTCGCTACCGTTCTTCTTGTTTCCTCTGCATTACTTTTCGAAAGCGTTTGGGCGTTTGTTGTTGCTGATATAGGCGGGGCATTTACATTAATGGTGATCAGCCATGCGTTATCGCAGCAACGTCCGGTGCTTACGCTTGCAAATGTGGCCGAACAGTGGGCGTTTTCAAAATGGCTCATAGGAAAACAAATTGCCGGTTATTTGCGTTCTCAACTTGATACGTTGCTTGTTGCTAAGTTTTTTTCTCCAACGATAACAGGGCATTATTACATGGCACGAGATGTGGCTATGTTACCCGGAAGGTTTTTATTGGGGCCTGCCATTGAACCTCTTATTGCCTCGTTTAGAAATGAAAAATTGAAACGTCAGGCCTTATTAGAAAACGTTGCGCTTAGCTACTGCGTTGCACTACTTATTGCTTCTCCCATAGCCATATTTGTCGCATATTTTGCCGATGTGGTTGTTTTAACGTTACTTGGGCCGCAGTGGGATATGGCAGCCGAGTATCTGCCTTCGCTTATTTTTTTGTTCTTTTATTGGGTTATTTTACAAGTAACTGAGCAGGGCCTGATTGCACGCGGTAAAGTGAGTTTTCTGTTCTATTTCGATGTGTTCTCTTTGTTGTTTATTGCATCTGCGCTACTCACATCGCTTGCGGCTCATACTGATATTTTATTACTCATAGAAGTGCGTATAGCGGCGGGCTTTTTTCTAACGGGTAGTGCAATGGGGGTTTTGTTTAGCAATCAATGGAAAATGCTGTACGGCGTAATGATTAATCTAATGGCCTTTTTCGCCATTAGTTTATTTTCCGCAGAGGTAGCATTTAAACTTGGCGGTATGTTGGGCATAGCGTCGGCGCCACTGAAATTGTTGGTTGTCGGCTTGGTGTTTGGCGCTACATATTTACCCTGCATACTACTTTATGTGATAAAGCTGTCTCACAAAGACTATCGCGGCCCGCTTATTTTTATTTTCCAAGAAGCGTGGACCACATTGAGCGCTTTTCGTCGCTAAGTGTTAGTTGCGCATTTTCTGCAACGGTGCCCGAAGCGCCATTTCGTTGTTTAATAGCACCTAATACTACGTTGTTTCTTATTTCTACGCTGTGAGTGAAACCAAACCGGTATTCAATGGCATTAGGATAGCCTGAGTGAAGCAGTACTGTATTACTAAGTACTTTAGTACCCTTAGCGCTTTCTAGCACTATTCCTGCATCTTTGTAAGGGTGCCCTTTGTTATTGTGAAAAATAATGTTGTTTTCAATAATTCCCCCAATATGCTCGTTATCAACGTTTCCTAAACCAAATCCTATGCCTCGGTCGCTGTTAATAATCGTATTATTTCGCACTATTGTATTGTGAGAGTTGCGCCAAAAGTGAATAGCGTGTTCGGCAATGTGCTCTGAGGGGCTGGCGATGTTCTCGAAATGGTTGTTTTCCACTACCCAGTTTTTAGCGCGATGTGCATCTATTCCACCAATATAATAATTGGGGCCTACCGTTGCCGAGTATGAAAAGCGGGAATTGCTGATTTTACCGTTGTGCGAATAAGGCGAGTCTGGGTTAGGGCTGGCGCTTACTTTAAGAAGCTGCTCGTAACTGTCGCGAAGTATGCTGTTCGTTAACGTGAAATTGTCAGCGCCCAGTTCGGCTCTTATCTGTATTAGGTGGTTAGCACTTTGCTCTAAGGTTACCCCTGTAAGGGTAAAATCATCAGCGTGCACATCAATGAGAATTTCGTCGCCACCATTTTCCGATGCTGGGCGCATTCCATTGCCTCTAAAAACAACGTCTTCAGGCGAGCCAGATGCGCCGGCAATAGTCACGTTGTCTGCTTTTATTTGTAGCCGATAGTTAAGCTTGTAAACGCCAGGCTCAACAATAATGTGCGAATTAGGGCGTGTAATTGCTCTTGCCAGTGCATCAATACTGTCAACGGTGATCGCTGCCAGTGCGTGAACGTGTATCAAACTTAGCAAAGCAAAAGTAACGAGACGCATGATCATTTCCTCATTTTTATGATAGTTGCAGGGTTTCCCGCAACAATGGCGAAATCAGGAATGTCTTTTGTGACTACTGCGCCCGCTGCCACAACACATTTTTTTCCTACGTTAGCCATAATAATAGCACCGTTTCCAGCCCACGTGTCTTCACCAAGGGTAATCGGTTGAAAATGGCCGCCTTGTTCTCTAATAGGTTTATCTAAATCGTCAAAATTGTGTTGTTGCTTTCCACTTAAAATGTGCACGCCACTGCCCAATAAACAGTCTTTTTCTATTACGCATGCACCAATATTGCACTGAGGGCCAATATAAACGCCTTGCTTAATCACGGTATTTTTTTGGCTAAGTAAAGTAGCAAACCCAATATAGGAATCTTGAGAAAAACCCGTCAGCGTTATTCGATAAAACGCACCTCGTAGGAAGTTACCTGACTTGCCTGGGAACAGGCTTAAAAATTGGCTGAATGCAGCAAAGCAATTGTCAGACGAGACTATATTCAGCACGAAGTAAAGAACAATCAGCGGGCTTACGGCGATGATAGCGATAAGGTGAATACACTTTTTCAGTACAGATTTCATTGTTGGTGCCTGTTTTCGGTAAGGGCGTTGAAAAACGGCGCCATCTTACTTTCCCACGAGTAGTGTTCTAATATAGTTTTTCTGGCGTTTAAGGATAATAGCTCGGCTAAGGCCGAAGAACTTAGCGAATTGATAAGCGCAGCGGCAAACTCGTCAGCATGACGTGCAATAAGTACATTCTCTTCATTTTTACAAAGTATACCCTCTGCGCCCATCGGGGTAGTAATAACGGGCAAACCACAAGACATTGCCTGCAATACCTTATTTTGCACACCGCGAGCAATTTGAAATGGGGCGACGAAAGCGCTTGCTCTGTGAAAGTAAGGCATAATGTCATCAACAAAGCCTGTTACCTCAATACTTGGATGTTCCGCCAGTTTTTTTACTGTTTCTATGGGGTTCATGCCGGCAATGGTAAATGTTGCATCAGGAAAGCGAGACAGTACAGTTGGCCATATCTCTTTGGCAAACCAAATAACCGCATCTATGTTAGGTTTATAATCCATGACGCCGGTGAAAAGTACATTGTTTTTAACTATTTTTTGCTTATCTACACCGGTATTGGGCATGAAGAAATCTGCGTCGAGCCCATTACCTAGTTCTACAACCTTCGATGAGGTCGTCACCGTTTTATTGAGCATCGCAATTTCAGCTTTGGCAATTAAAAATACCTTGTCGGCGATATCAATACACTTTTTTTCGAGCTGCCTTACTAAGTGCGCTTCTCGCTTATATAGCACGCGCATTGGCCACTGACTTTGGGTTGCATACTGTTGCCATTTGTCTGAATCTACATCCATAAAATCAATGAGAATAGCGGGTGGCGTTGAACAGTGAGTAGCGCCACTTTTTTGTAATGCTAATGCGTAAGGATAAAGACTTGAAGCAGTGAATAACACGGCACAATAACGGTACTCGGCAACTTGCTGAACAAGCGACTCTTGCAGCCGCCTATTAAAAAAATTGACTTCAGATAGTGATTTAGCGCTTACTAACCCTTTAAGCAGGCGCCACCATTTAGGTTCCCCGTATAAAAAACCTTGGGTGTTACCATTTATCTTTTTACCGAGTTCCTTCAAATGCTGCTGATCTTGTGCTCCCTCTAAAGAGCAACTTACATCAACTTCATAGCCCTTCCTTATCAAACTCTGAATCTGATGAAACGTCCTTATCTTTTCTCCTTTATTCGGAGGGTAGGGAACGCGTTGACTAATTACTAAAATCCGTTTGCTCAAGACCTAACACTCTGCTTATCGAGGTAAAAACTAAGTCTACATGCTGGACTATCAGGATTGAAGCTTTAATAAAGTTGAACGGCTCAATTACAAACCTTTAAGGTTATTGCTATTTTGAGCTTGCTCAGTAAAGAGTTAATTGTCACACTAGCTAGAAAGCCCATTTATTAGTTATGGAGAAGGATACTCGTGAAGCTGATTGTACAAATTCCTTGTTACAACGAAGAGCATACACTACCTGAAACGTTCAACGATATTCCGCGAGAGATAGAGGGTGTAGATACGGTTGAGATCATGATTATTGATGATGGATCGACAGACCGAACAATTGAGGTGGCGAAATCCCTTGGTGTAGACCATATCATTCGCAACAAAAATAACCGTGGGCTAGCACGTACTTTCAGAAAAGGTATTGATGAATGTTTAAAGCTAGGTGCTGATATTATTGTAAACACCGACGGTGACAACCAATATGCAGGCTGGGATATTCCAAAACTCATAAAGCCTATTTTGGAAGAAAAGGCTGATGTGGTTGTCGGCGACAGGAAAACGCAGGACATAAACCATTTCTCACCCTTAAAGAAATTACTTCAGCGCCTTGGTAGTTATGTGGTTAAAAAGGTGTCGGGCGTACAAGTTCCAGACGCGGTAAGTGGTTTTCGCGCTTACAGCAGAGAAGCAGCGCTACAGCTAAACATTATTAGCCCATTTAGCTACACCATTGAAGCCCTAATTCAATCGGGTAAAAAACACATGGCGGTAACGCATGTACCCGTTGAGACTAACGCTAAAACTCGCGAGTCTAGGCTTTTTACAAGCATTCCCAAGTTTATTGAGCGACAGCTAACCACCATTGTACGTATGTATACTATGTACCAGCCTTTGCGGGTATTTGTATTACTGGGTGCGCTAATTACGCTAATAGGTTTAATACCTATCGTTAGGTTTTTAATTTTTTACATGATGGGGGATGGTAATGGCCATTTGCAATCATTAATACTTGGCGGTGTACTAACTCTACTGGGTATTATTACCTTCTTGATTGCCATACTTGCCGACCTGATAAACTTCAATCGCCAACTTATTGAACAAACGTTAGAAAAAGTGCGCAGAATGGAATTGCAGATGCTTGATGAAAATAAAGAACGCGAGAGTGCGAGAAACGATACATTTTGAATGAAGATTTTAATCGTAACGTCTAACTATCCGCGCTGGCCTGGCGATAGCACTACGCCATTCGTGCACAACTTTGCTCGCGAATTAGTGAATCAAGGGGCGCGAGTTCGCGTCGTTGCACCGCACTTTAAAGGCGCTAAATGCAAAGACGAAATGGACGGTGTGGAAATACGTCGTTTTCGATATTGGATTCCTGAATCAGGTCAGACGATATGCTACCAAGGTGGGGCGTTGGGGAATTTGCAAAAAAGCTGGCTTAATAAGTTCAAGCTACCTGTTTTAGTGGTAAGCGAATTTTTCTTTACCCTACTTCAGACATTAATTTGGAGGCCAACTTGGATAAATTCTCACTGGTTAATTCCACAGGGCTTTGTATGTGCTCTAGTAAGCAAAATTACAAGAACCAAACATGTAGGCACTATTCATGGTGGCGACGTACTTGCGCTAGACAGCCTCCTTCTTAGAGAGTTTAAAACATTCACTCTTAGACGCTCAGATTTAGTGACAGTGAATAGTTCAGTGACGAAGGCCAAAGCTGAAGAGCTCTCACCCCAGACCGTGAATAATTTAGTGCTAATGCCAACGGGTATTTTAGCTATACCCGAGTTAAAGCGCGTTGAAGTTTCGGCATTGCGTGCACAGTTACTCCCTAAACAAACAGAATATTTGCTGCTATTTGTTGGAAGAGTTAATGAAGAAAAGGGAGTTAAAGAGCTCATTGAAGCCACAAAGATGCTGTTAGACAATGGCTATTCAGTGCATTTGGCTATTGTAGGTCGTGGTCACCAAGAACAACAATATAAAGATTTAACAGCTGAGCTTAATATAGAAAACTCAGTAACGTTTGTAGGCTGGGTAAACAGTAGTGAAATATACCATTACTACGCAGCCGCCGACATTTTTGTTGGCCCATCGAAGCGTGCTGACGACGGCTGGGTAGAGGCACAAGGACTAACTTTTGTTGAGGCGATGCTGGCAGGTTGCAAAGTGGTAGGTACAAATAGCGGCGGCATTCCCGATGCCGTCATTGATGGCAAGACAGGTTGGTTAGCTGAACCAGGAAACGCTATCTCACTTAGCGATAAAATTAAGAGAGCACTAGATAACGAAAGTACAGACATAATCGATACTGCCTGCGCTTTTGCTAAAGACAACTATCTAGTACACAACACTGTCAGTCGTTTTTTGAAGTCTTTGAAGGGTGTAGCGTGAAACAAAATCCCAGTGGTCATCCGCGTTTTTAACCATTTCATAAGGCTCGATAAATGCTTGATTTTACTGTCAAGACAGACATATAAAGCCGAAATTATAGAATATTCATTAGCTAGCATACCTCTATTGAGAGAATATCTTTTCTAGGAGTTTCAAAATGAGCTTTGCACCCGAGGTAACTATCACACTTACGCGTTACGCAGAGCCCAACTGGCTGTTTTTGGAAACGCTAACATCGCTCTCGCAACAAGCCAATATAAGCGCTCATGTATTAGTTTTGGACCAGCAAGATAATGAAGAGGTTAGGTCATTTTGTGTCAACAATTCATCTAGCGTCATAGTGCTGGATTACCATGTCATTCCGGCGAAGAGTCTATCGTTTGCGCGCAATGAAGCAATTAGAATGTGTCAGACGGTATTGCTTTTGTATATTGACACCGATGCCGTTGCGGATCCAAATTGGGCGTATGAACTATTCGTTGCAATGCGCCAAAATAAGGCCGCAATAGCGGGTGGGAAAATAATTCCCAAATGGCATAAAAAGCCGGGCTTGCTTCAACGAAGCCAAGTTGTTCTTGACCAATATTCGATGCTAGATCTTGGTGATGATACAATTAATGTTAAAAAAGTCATTGGCGCAAATTTTGCCATTAATAAAGCAAAGTTAGCTAAATTAGCTTATTTTGACGAAGGCTTGGGTCGACAGAATGGCAAGCTGTTAGGTGGTGAAGAAACAAAACTTTGTACTGATGCCAGAGAAAAAGGGTTAAGTGTTATTTACGTTGGAAAAGCCGCTGTTTACCACCAAGTTATGCCGGAAAGAGTAAACTTTAAATGGATTTCAAAGCGAATGTATTACGGTGGTTACTCGAGAGCGCTACGCGGAGGTAAACCCGAGCCAAGTAATGGCGGCGGACTGGCTGGATGGGATTACGTTGCGCTGATATTTTTATTGCCGTTTTACGCTTCTGGCTTTATTCGTGCCAAAATGGATAACAAATAATATGAAACAAGACAATGCAAATGAACAGCTCGCGTTGAGAATAGGTATTCCCAATTTTGCCAGTACTTTCCTTACGTTTTTTATTAATCTAGCTAAATACCTAGACGGTTTAGGTCATAATGTCGTATTTTTAAATCCAGATCCTTTTTTGCGTTCAAGACTAGACAAACATGGATGTTCCTACGAGCTATATCCATCGATTAACAACGTCGCCCACCTAGAAGAACCCTTCGATAAAAGCGCTGATATTATTCGGTATCTCTCACGGCTTTATCGTTTGAATGACGTGCAAGAGATAAAGCTAATTGCGGCTAAAAATAAGTTATACAGTAGAGCCATTGAGCATTTACGCTTATCGCCCATCGACAAGATGATTGTTTGGAATGGGCTGGGGAATGTAGAGAAAACCGTTTGCCAAGCACTCAACATAGACGCGTTTTATTGTGAAAACGGCTATTTTGAAAACACGTTTCAAATGAATAAATGTGGCGTTAACAGCGAGGGAAGCTTTGTCGATTTACCCGCTAATCAGTTGTATGACTTTGTCTATCCTCAGGCGGATGCAAAGGTAACGACAACAGAATTTACGCTCACCGAAACCCCCTTCAATAAGTTCCATTATTATTTAAAGCGGCTATTTGACGAAGACTATCGCAACTATTTGTTTTCAATGATTCGATATAACTTGGCAGTGAAAAAAGCAAAACGGAGTTTTAGCGAGCAACAATTCGAAAATATCGAATTCGATAAAATAGGGAAATTTATATTCATACCTTTGCAAGTAAACTCTGACACACAAACCATCTTGTATAGTGACTTCAAAGATACTTATGACTTTTTGAGTACAGTAGTTCCTAAACTAAAAAAGCTCGGCTACCATATTATGTTGAAACAACATCCCTTCGAAACAGAGCCTGTCGACTATTCTTCTTTCGTTGGTGAGCATGTTTCTTTATTTTCAAAATGTGATTTAAATGCGCTTATAGATCGCGCCGAGTTTGTTGTCACTATAAACTCTAGTGTCGGTCTACAAGCGATCGAACGTGGCAAAAAGGTTGTTGTATGTGGTGCAGCCTTATATAAAAATGCACCAAATTGTTATCCCTTCTCTGCACTTGATAAAGTAGAAAAAGAACCACTGCAAGACGCGGAAAAATATATAACTAAATTGAAGCGTGATATATTTATCGAAGGTAATTGGCGAAAAGTGGATGAATCATTGTTAGCATCAGTTTCTCAGCGTTTGCTGGGATGATATAGCCACGGACGATATAAAAGTAATCATGAACAAAAGCATTCAGCCAGTTATTTCTGTAATCGTTCCAACTCGCGACAGACAAGCTCTATTTAATAAAGCAGTTCAGAGTGTATTTCATCAGACATACTCAAATATTGAACTTATTGTTGTGGATGACCACTCTACGGCGCCCCCTGTTATCGAAGATGCCCCAGAACATGTTGAAGTAAAATACCATAGAAATAACAAAGCCTCAGGTGGGGCAATATCGCGAAATACGGGGGTGCGTTTGAGCCAAGGTGAGTTTATCTGTTTTTTAGATGACGACGATTATTACCACGAGAATAAGCTGCAAACATTGTTTGAACAACTTTGTGCCGACAGCAGTCTTTCTGCGGTATTCGGCAGAATAGTCAAGCTATCCGAGCCGGCCCGTACAATGGATAAAAAATATCTTGATGAACAAGGTATAATAAAGACACCCGAGGCAATTAGGTATTTACATACCAATTCATCGTTAATTAGAAGACACGTTTTTGAAGAGATACGATTTGACGAAACGTTACACAAGTTCCAAGACACGCAGTTACATATAGAATTGATATGCAATAAAAAGTGTAAGTACGTTTATGAAGATGTAGCGTATTGGAATGACAAACATGGCCTTGCTCAAATAACAGACATGAAAACGCAAGAAAGCCACCTTCGGAGCCTAGTTAATTTCAAAAAAATGATAAAAAACTTAGCGAAACGTCGGCGAGTTAGCCGTCGATACCACTTAGTTTTTTACATAAAGTATTTAGTCATGTTAAGAGACTACAAAAGACAATTTGGCAATTTAACCGGAATAGCTGTAAGTAATCTCGATTTCATTTTTTACCAAGCAGTGCGGCTAGCCAGCTTTTTGCTAGGGAAGCGTTTATAACCAAAAAGCTACTGAGTTAATAAAGGTGCTTTGAAAAAAGTGAACTAACTTACTTCTTATCTACCGCTAAAACGCCTAGTTGAGGCGAAAAACATTGGAATAACGGCAATAAAGTAGGCACAATAAAGTTAAATTTTATTCTTTAATAACTGACTAAGTTCAGTGAGATTAGTAGGTCAAATGATTGCACTTAACAGCCCTTTAAAGCCAGATTTAAAGAAACTACATCGGTATCTCGAAAAAATAAATCAGCGGGGTTGGTTCACTAATTTCGGCCCTTTACACAACGAACTGACGGAAAAACTAGAAGAATATTTAGGTGTACAAAATTTACTTTTAGTCGCAAATGGCACTATTGCACTGCAGCTAGCCGGTCGTGCCTTAGGTGTAGACAATATAGTAACAACGCCTTTCAGCTTTGTTGCAACTGCTGGTGCATTTCGTTGGCAAAAAGATACGCTCTCGTTTACTGATATAGAGCGAAAAAGCTACAACTTGTGCCCTGACGCGGCAAATTCTGCAATAAAACAATATTCATCGCTAAATGCAATTCTTGCGACTCATGTCTATGGCAATCCTTGCGATGTTGATCAATTCGAGACTTTGAGTAACAAAAATAATGTCAGAGTTATTTACGACGCAGCGCACACGTTTGGCGTAAAAGTTAGTGATAAGTCGGTGCTAAATTATGGCGATGCTAGTGCATTAAGCTTCCATGCTACTAAGGTCTTCAACACGGTAGAAGGAGGTGCAGTAGTGTTTCGGGAAAAGTCACATTATGACAAAGCCAGACATATGATTAATTTTGGTATTGATCCAGGTAACGGCATAGTTGAAACTGGGATTAATGGTAAATTAAGTGAATATCATGCTGCTGTTGGTTTGGTTAATTTAGAGCGAATGGATAACGTTTTGGAACATAGAGCTGCACTTTTTGAGCTTTATCGTTCTGGATTAAAAGACATTGTTGAGTTGCCTGAGTGGCATAGCAAAGCCACTCTAAATGGTGCGTATATGCCCATTAAAATGAGAAGTAGCGAGAAAGCAAAACAACTAATAAACAAACTAGCGGATAATAACATTCAAAGTAGAGCATATTTTTCACCCGCCTTAAACTCTGTTTTTACCGACTGTATCAGTTATGGCACGCCAAATTCTGATGAAGTTGTTGACGGTATTCTTTGCTTGCCTTTGCATATTGATATGGCCAAAGAAGACGTGATCACAGTTATTGAGAACATTAAGAAATCTGGAGCTTTATAAGTGCTACAAACTGTCTTGAGCAAACTTTTATCCCTTATAAAGCGGTTATCATTATGATGCTTGCAGTTATGCAACCATATCTTTTTCCATATTTGGGGTACTATCAACTTGCATATCATGTAAATAAATTTATTTTTTACGATGATGTTAACTTTATTAAAGGTGGATACATAAACCGAAATAATATCTTAGCTAATGGGCGAAGACAGTTATTCACCATTCCGGTTGAAAAATCTTCTAGCAATCGAAAAATTAATGAATTGCATTTTTCCAATAATCGCAAAAAAGTAGTTAAGACAATTGAACAAAGCTATCGACGAGCACCTTATTTTGAAGCTGTAATTCCTATTGTGTGTGAAATTTTAAACAGCAGTGAAACACACGTACCAAAGTTATGTAGCGACTCAGTTGGATCAGTTTTTAAATATCTCGGGCTGGAGTTTAACTCTAGCTTTTCGAGTGACTTGCATTACAATAGGGACGCATCGGCTAAAGATAAGCTTTATTCTATATGTAAAATACTAAAAGCAGATAAGTACTGCAATATGAAGAATGGCCAATCACTATATTCGAAAGATGAATTTGCAGAAAAAGGGATTGAGCTATCATTTTTGGAAATGGAAAATTTCAGTTACTACCAAGGTAAAAATGACTTTGTTAGCCATTTGTCAATAATCGACATATTGATGTGGAACGATAAAAGCGCAGTAAAGGCGTTAATGAAAAAATATATTATTTCGTAGGTAAATGTTTATGAAACATATTGCTATTCATTCAGTTCCGCGTTCTGGTTCCTCATGGCTTGGCGAAATACTAAACAGCTCACCTTCTGTATCATATGCGTTTCAACCCCTCTTTTCATACCAGTTCAAAGGCGCGCTCAACGCCAATAGTTCCATGGTCGAAATACAGAACTTTTACAACAATATAAAAGAAACAGATGATAAATTTGTTACGCAGCTGGACGACCGGCGCTCAGGTATAAAACCTTCTTTTCAAAAAAGTACTATTTCTCACATTGCTTATAAAGAAGTTAGATATCACTATATTTTAGAAAATTTATTAGAACAAAACCCAGCACAAAGGGTAATTGGACTGATACGAAACCCACTATCAGTGCTGAGTAGTTGGAAAAATGCGCCACGGGAATTTAGAACAGACCTCGGGTGGACATTTGATAGCGAGTGGAAACATGCGAATTTGAAAAACATGAACAAAGCCGAAGAATACTTCGGATTTGAACGCTGGAAAGAGACTGCACTCTTGTTTAAAAAATTAGAAAAAAATTTTTCCAGTAAATTCAAACTAGTTTTCTACACAGATTTACTTTCGAATACAGAAACTGTCGTTAGAGAAACTTTCGATTTTTTAGAGCTAGATTTCACGATGCAGACAAAAGATTTTATTTCTCAATCTATTCAGAAAGAAATTGCAGGTACTTATTCTGTATTTAAAAAAAAGCAGTATATTGATAATAACTATTTAAATAACCTATCAACAAATATTATCGAAGAAGTAAGCAACGAGTGTAATTCGGCTGGTTTAAGTCAATTCTTAAAAGTCTCGTGAAAAAAGTAGTCAATCAGCGGATGAAGCGTATATGAACTTCGTTACTCAATAATTATTTATAACATTACTGGCCGCAGACTCTGATAACATGCAAACGTTGTTGACGTTATGGAACTTGGAGCTGAAGAACTTTTCTATTCCGCAGAGTATCGTACATTGGCTATCAGTTTGGGATGTAGAGAATATTTATTTTAGTTTTAGCGCAGCCCGAGCTAAACCAAAAAAGTTACATGCCATGAAAAAAAATCGAAAAAAATAATCAAGTCAAATTGATAGCTTTGATCATTATGCTAATAACTAACTTTCATCAAAACCATTTTAAAGCAGAAAAAATTGAGTGATTTAAGGAAAAAAGGGCTTATTGCTCTTATTTGGGACTTTTTGGGGAGAGTACTTACCCAGGCTTCTAGTTTTATTGTTACCATCTTGTTGGCAAGGATGTTATCACCTAGTGACTTTGGAGTCATAGCAATTGTAATGGTTGTGGTAGGTATTACACAAATTTTCGCAGATGTGGGCCTTTCTACCGCATTAATTCAACGTAAAAAATTGCTCGAAATTCATTATTCATCTGTTTTTTTATTAAATCTGTGCTTTGCGTTAGTTTTGGCATCGTTATTATTCTTGGCTGCCAATTCAATTGCACAATTTTATCAAATAGGAAGCTTGGTTCCTCTTCTGCAAGTTGTAAGCGTTCTTTTTATTTTAAACGGCCTCAGTACCGTACAGTATACAAAGCTTAAGAGAGAGCTAAATTATAAGCTATTGTCTAAAATAGAGTTCAGCTCGTCTTTTGCTAGTGGAATATCAGGGGTAATCTGTGCGGTATATGGCTTCGGTGTTTGGAGCTTGGTAGTACAAATCATTCTTCAAAGTACATTTAAAGCCGCTTTATTATGGTATTTTTCAGGTTGGAGACCAAAGCTCGGCTTTTCTCTTAAAGCACTCAAGCAGCTTTGGAAGTTTGGGTTTCGAATGTTTTTAGTAGCAATGTTAAATGCTATTACCGAACGCATTGACTATCTGGTCATTGGTAAACTTTTTAATTCCGCTGAGCTTGGCTTTTTTCAGCGAGCTAAGTCTGTTAATTTACTTGTTGTTCAATATTCGTCTGCAAGCTTAATGTCGGTATTGTTTCCTGTTTTCAGTAAAATACAGAATGACACTGTTAGATTAAAAAGTTTAGTTTTAAAAGTAACAAACTTGCTATCTTTGCTAGTTTTTCTTCTGATAGGTGGGCTCTATATTAATGCTGAACCGCTCATTATCTTGTTATATGGATCAAAATGGGCGGCATCGGTGCCACTTTTGGAAGTACTCTTACTGAGTGCTTTTTCTTACCCAATTAACGCGCTTTTAGTAAATATTTTAAGCGGGAGAGGAAACTCTAAAGCCTTTTTACGCATGGCTATGATAAAAAAGTCGATTTTTGTCATTAACTTATTCATAGGTTTTTATTGGGGGTTGATGGGCTATTTATATGGGTTAGTAGCTGTAGCTATACTTAACACCTCCATCTCAGTTGCATTTGCATCTCGAGAAATAAGAATGGCCCCGTATCAATTTTACAAACCAATCCTAATACAGTTACTAATCGCAAGCTTTTCAGCCTTTACCGCTTTACTATTTCAACATTATTTCACATTAGCTCTATTAGCAAAGCATTTCATTTCAAGTTTAATTTTCTTATATTCATTTTTACTTTTGAATTTTATTTTCAAAACAAAGGCGATAAAACTGTTTACAATTGAACTATCATCAAATATACGAATTTTAAAAAATGGAATTACAAAATCAAGAGCGCCAAGATTATGAAAGAAAAGTTTTTTATAAAGTTAAAGCTTTTAAAATTTAAAATAAAGCAAAAATTAGGTTTTGATAAGAAGATATTTATAATTGGGCGAAATAAAACAGGTACAACATCAATAGAAAAGTGCCTAAGGGATTTAGGGTACCTTACAGGAGATCAGAAAAAAGCAGAAATGTTTATAGACGATTACGCAAAAGGGTATTTCGATAACATTTTAGCATATTGTGACTCAGCAGAAGTTTTTCAAGATGCTCCTTTTAGTTGGCCCGGAACGTATAAAAAGATATTTTCCAAGTACCCCAATGCATATTACATATTACTTGAACGAGATAGCTCTGAAGAGTGGTACGAATCATTAGTTCGTTTTCACAGAAAAATTATTAACAAAGGAAATCCAGTAACTGCGGATGATCTTAAGAACTTTGTTTACTGGCGAAAAGGCTACCTGTGGCAGGTTGCTCAGGTAGTTTATGGAGTTAAGGAAAGTAATGTATATGATAAAGATGTTTATATTAATAACTATGAGGTTTATAACAAGGAAGTTAGAGAGTTCTTCGGTGACTCGCCAAACTTCCTAGCAATTAAGCTCACAGAGGAAAACGTAGAAGAGAAACTAGCCAAATTTCTGAAAAAAAACAAGAATCAAATTAAAATTCCTCATCTTAACAAAAGTAAGTGATATTTTATCATTCATTGTACCTTTGATAAGAAAATATATACGGAAAAACAATGCAAGCTACTAATCGTAAAATAATAAACGCAATTACAGACTTCGATTCACTTCCTTTAAGGACTGAAGAGCAGATCATGTCCACTTGGACTGAACCAAATAATATTGTGGTTTCATGTTGTGCGATTAGCTTCAACCAAGAACTGTATATTGAATTTGCCCTGAAAAGCATGTTGATGCAAGAAACTGATTTTGCCTTTGAAATTATAATCCGCGACGACGCATCAACTGACAACACTCAAGAGATCATCAGAAAGTATCAATCAATATATCCAAATATAATAAAGCCAATATTTGAAAGCGAGAATGGGTATAGAAAGGGAGTAAGGGCGCGGATGGTCGCGATGAATAAAGCGCAGGGCTCCTATATCGCGCCATTAGATTGTGATGATTACTGGACAAGAGATGATAAACTTCAAAATCTAGTTGGCTTCTTACGTTCAAATCCTGATTATGCAATGTGTTTTCATAATGCTGTGGTGATTGATAACAATAGTAGAGTGATTAATGAAAATCGTTTTGTTGATGCACAAGACCTCACCTCAGAGGACTTGATCATTGGTCGTTCAACGGTATTTCCAAGTTTTACCGTCTTTAAAAACATAGGTTTTGATAAGTGTTTCCCCAGTGAATTTAATAGTGCTAAGAATGGCGACACTATAACATGGCACTTAATTGGTTTTTATGGCCCATGCAAGTATATTGATAATTTTAGTGCAGGGGCATTTCGTATTCACTCACAAGGCCAAAACAGTGGCCTTACTAATTTCAATAAGATAAAAAACAGAATAATAACTCGACACGCAATTATCACGAGGTTGAGAAACCTTAAGCATCAAAAATTGAAAGAAACTGCTTTTAACGTTGTGGCTGAATATAGCGTTCGTCATCTAATGGGGTTGACAAGAAGCTTTGACATCAAAAGTGTCTTGCAAACTTTTGAGTACCTGACCAAATTATTTGGCGTAAGTTTTCTAAAACTAATAATCGTCGGCTTCACCCTTTCAGTCAAAACTAGTTTAACTAAGAAAATTTTAAAGAAATGATATCTTGAAAGTTTTGTCTTTCTACTAAAATCAATGAAGCCCCAGCATAATTGGTAACTTGGGTGTTTTGTGCTTGTTCATACAGTCCTTGTCACTTTCTCATGAATCTTTTCATTGTTGCAAGTTTGAAAAAATCTTTACCAACTTGTCATCCATGATCGGCGATATTTCTTTCATATATTGCTTGCTTAAATGATGGTGATCTGAGTACCTGATTTCCCCATTGCTAACGGCCGGGCAAAAGTTGTTGGGGCAATAATTGTCTATCAAATCCATTACGACAACATTGTCAAAAAGTAAGTTGTTTATCGCCTTTTTTACATTGTGGTGGCTATTCATGTCAGAAAGAGAGAAACCACATGCGTCAGGCTGAATGTCTATATCTCCTCCTACTTTCCTCGATAAACAAGTTGGAATATCAACTGGAAACATAGGGTTATCGGGGAGATATAATACTGTAGGAGCAAACGTAGAGAATCGTTCAAATAGATTATTGATGCCTTTCTGCCAAACATCATAACTACCTTTAACTTTGTTCCCATTTATCATAGGAGCGTAACCACCAAAATGAGTCATTACGATAACATCTGGAGATTCAAGTTCTATGTGTTTTAACGCTTCTACTTTCCAACTAGCGCATTCCTTATATTCGCGCCCCAAAAAGCTCAAATAAACATCCATTAATACGGGTGGGCAGCCGGCTTTCACAACAGTTAGTAACTTCCAACCTCTGGTGGCAGCAATATCTGATAGCTCAGGGATCCATTGTTGCGCTTTAGAATCGCCGAAAAGCACGAGAGTACGCTCACTTTTAACATCGCCTTTCTCACAAACGATTAGCTCAGTTTCTTCTATTTTTGAAATACAGTTGCCTGTGTTAACCCCTCCAAACTGGACACTTTCAATTTTCCGCTGAGCTGGTGAATTCAATTCAAATTTAGAAAATGCATAGAAACCAAATGAAGCAAAGCAGCCTGCGGCAATAATTGAAATCCCTGCTATTAGGGCGGTTCGTTCTTGTTTGATTATTGAACTATGGCGGAACGTTTCTTCAATGAAATAAAACGAGCCTATTGATAGAAGGGCAATAATTGTATACGCGAGAAAAAGGTTGCTGCTTGATAGAGAGTGATTGCTAAACTGGAAAAAAACCAATACTGGCCAGTGCCATAGATATAGGGAGAACGAAATTTTGCCGATAAATACTAGAGGTCTGCATGCGAGTATAGTTGAAAAGGCGTTATTTTTTTCACCGAAATAAATTACCATCATTGCACCCAGTGTAGGAGGAATAGCGTAAGCTGCAAAAGAGTTAAACTCCGGCCCTATTAGAAGGCTTGTCAACACTATAAGCGTTAACCCAGCACCAACTCCGGCAGATGGGGTATAACGATAATCCGGTTTCAATTGGGGCAAAAAATGAATAAGTGCTCCGAAGCCGAACTGCCATGCTCTGGTATGTGGAGAAAAGAATGCTTGGGGTACGTTGTTTGAGAATTGCGTTAGGAAGATGAATATTGAAATTATGATCAATATAATAATCAAAAGTTTAACTTTCCTAAAACCAAATGCTTGAAAAAATAAAAATAAAACAGCTGGCCATAGTAAGTAGAATTGCTCTTCTACGCCAAGTGACCATGTGTGCAAGAGTGGGTTTAAGTGATTTTCGCTGCCGAAATAGCTCGTTGCTAGATAGGAAAACCATAAATTACTAGAAAAAACAGAAGCTATCAGCCCAGTCTTGCTAAGCTCTTTAGTTTCGAGCGGTGATAAAACTAAACTAAATACGAAAAGAGTGCTAACAGTCACTACCAATGACAGGGGAAGTATCCGTTTAATTCTTTTACTGTAGAATGATTTGAATTGGATGCCTTGGGTGTCTTTTAACTCCTTCAACAGCAGTCCTGTTATTAGGTATCCCGATATTACAAAGAATACGTCGACTCCCACATAGCCACCACTAAAAGTCTCTATATTGGAGTGGAAAACGATAACGAGTAAAACGGCTAACGCTCTCAATCCTTGAATATCTTTCCTAAATCTCATAGCCATTATCAATCCCATTTATGAAGTATTAGTTGTTTTTTCGAGATAAAGCATCCACAGATTTAATTATTAACGACTGAACGTTTGCGGTAAATGATTTTATGACAGTTAACAGTGAATTCTAGTTTAACAATTTTAATTGAAATTGTTGCTTCAATGCTTAAGTATCCCCCTCTGGCAGGATAGTTGACACCCTTTAAAATTTAACCAGT